>Ga0207886_10061_pt1 | contig 260259 bp, 299 predicted proteins | sample LinPmetageLP35_FD_184048 | JGI IMG/M metagenome (GOLD analysis project Ga0207886, IMG submission 184048) | Marine viral communities from the Pacific Ocean - LP-35 (SPAdes) | ecosystem: Environmental > Aquatic > Marine > Oceanic | place: Pacific Ocean | collected 2009-08-31
CCCCCCCCGGCCGCATTCACTTCCACCAACACTCAAACCAGTATTCCCTCCCTCAAACAACCGAACAAGCAAACTCTCCACCATCTACCCTGGAAACAAGACGATAGCAATTAGGAGGCCAATCAGATTTCCCGTTTGAATACAATTTCACATTCACCTCTTCGGAGACGATGGGAAACTATTCGATAGAGATGGTTTTCTAATTTGCTGCCGTTTTGGGCGGTGCTTTGTTTCCTTCTTACTTTTTGGCTTGGCTTTATTTTGCGGTTTCCTGGTGTCAGAGGTAGATTGAATGTATGGATATGTAGCGAGCTGTGTGTTTTTTGCTAGTGGCAACGGGAAGAGGGGTCATAGCGAGTGCCACAAGTCTGTCTGGGTACCAAAATTTATCTTCTCGAAAACTTTCGGAGAAGTCTCACTTAGAGTCCGTTTGAGGATATGTGGGATACATTTGATCCAATGCATAGTAATGGGTGCTATTCTTTTCCCAACCATACCTATTCACACAAAGCATCCATAAACACCAAACACCACACCGTCCCAGCCAATCTAACACAGGCAAGGAGAAGGAACACGTCCACTCAAGCAAACAGCTCCTTCGTATCAAGCTCATCCGGCTTCTGCTTCCTCCCTCCACTAGTCCTAAGACCCAACTCTCCCTTCTTCGCCAACCTCTCCACACCCTGCTCAGCCCTCGCATTATACCGTCCCGCCTTCTTCTGTCGAATCTCACTTCTAACCTGGTTCGGACTCACAAACTCCTTATTCTCATAAATAATCGGCCCTCCAAAACTGCCCTCCTGAATCACAATCGGCGTCAACACAAATCTCGGTCCAATCTCCACAAGACTAATCTCCGTCTCCTTGCCCTTAACATTCTTTTCCTTCAGTTTCGGTGTTCCTTCAGCAGTAGGATCGGAAGTGACAATTTTCGAGGCTTCCGTCTCGCTGATCTGGTAGTTCCGGATCCAGATCTTGCCGTCGGCGAGAGTGAATCCCATTACGTGGTCGATGAAGGGTTTGGCTTTGCGGGCCCCTTTGGGGACGCCGAAGATGTGGAGGAAGAGCTCTTTGAGGACGCGGAGGTGGGGTTCGCTGTCGAAGGTGGAGTCGAAGGAGAGGATTGGGCGGGAGCCTTTGAGGCAGTTGCCTGTGAAATGGAGTTCTTCCATGGTGTGTACTGTAATTTAAATCAGTCAATGCTTCCATAATTCAGAAAAGAGGGGGAGGAGAGGCTGTACGTACAGTTCTGCATGTGCATCTTCACGGTAGGTCCATTGGGCGCTTTGCTCATCCAGAGATACAAATCCTTTCCTTTTCGCGCCTCGAAGAAGAATACATTGTTGCAGTTGTATAGTTCTGCCAGCTCATTTAGTTGGTATAGCTTTGATTTTGTGTCGAGCTTTGCGTCTTTGCGGCCGTGGGGTAGGAGGGAAGCTAGGTCGTTGAGGAGATGACGATGTCTAATGCGCGATAATCATGTCAGTAATTGCTTCTAATCTCAATTCCAATCATCATCCAGCACTCAATCTCAGTTCCCAAAGCCTCTTGGTAGATGCAGCAAGGTTCCTCACCTGTAAGTAATTCCCCTCGACGACAGAATCAACACTCTCTGCTTATTCTTCTTGACTCCATTCGCAGGACCCGTAACCTCATCTTTCCGACCACTGGCCTTCGATAATGACTTGTAGACTGAAGCCATTTTTGCGTTGAGTAGTTCGAATTGTTGTCGGCGCAAAGGGCTTGATTTTTTGGCTTGGGAACTTTTCTGCCATAAATTTCTCGATATCAGAATGCTGCAGCAGCTATCTTAGCGTGGCGCTTGCTTGATTCAGGCTAGCGCAGGACGGTGGGCTGACCTGAGCCTCGTCGGCTGAAATGTTATTGTTGCAATACCGAAGACAGCCTTTCCATTATTTACTTTGCTTCAAACTGCTCTTCAATTTCCTCTTCTTGATGTCTTTTGAAAATCTGGATCTGCCGTCAATTTTCATGCCCGGTCCAGCTTCCAGCTCCAAATCGGCGCAATTGTCTTCATTTTGAAAACCACAACACTACATCGCGAGGCTCTGAAAGTCCCTGACAGGCATATATGACATTGCTATGGCGCACTGATAGCCTAAGGGAATATCATTTCAATGCCGTCTCAATGGCAGGGTGGCAAATCCGGAAAAGGTTCTTCTTGAAGTTGCTTTCGAATCCTTTGTCCCACACTTGCCAGCCTTATGAATCCTTGGAGCTTCGTTATTTGTTCGATCCTCGCCAATGCAGAAGCATATGAGCTCTTGAGCTCTGTCGCAGATTCACGACATATCAATGGCTGTACATTTGAGATCATATACTACTGGGAAGCATAATGTGAGATTGGCAGTTGGCATTCATAGAGTGGAAACATGGGAGAGACTACACGAATCGAACAGAAGCCCCCAGTTTGTGGATCTTTCAAAGGGACACTGTTGAATTTGGCTTGCTAACAATGAGGACCCCAAGTTCGCTCGGCACAAAGGGCAGGAGCTTCACTTTGGAGACAGGAATCCGCGTGTGGAGGCAATTCACCGAGAGAAACAGTTGCAAGAAAGAAGATCATTAGGACAAATTCATTGATAAGCAACCATAACGATCGTTGAATGCATGAAGATCCATCAGTACCACCCTTCCTGCACAACACAATACCTAAAGGGAAGAACGCAAAAGACAATCCGGAGAAGTCATCAGAATCCGATTCCCTGAGAGACGGAGCTCCCTGTGCACAGCCATCCTAGACTGGAAACCTGAAATCTTCATGACTCCCCATGCTCCCATCGTAACATGTTACAGACGCCTTCGCCTTGTATGAAACCATCAACCAACCAGAATATGTTTCTCGTAGCTGCGAAAAGTGAAAGAACAGAGAAGGGACCTTTAGCAACATTTGCCGCCCTTGTCTGCGCTCTCATCTGCTGTCTTGCTAAGGGAAATGTTCGTACCAGCACCGATGTTGGCTTGTGCAGAGTCGCCGTTGTCGAGGGCTTTCTGGGAGACGATTCGGTAGATTTCTGGCAGGCTGAGTTAGTTACTGCTTGCCAGCCTCGTTTGCAGCCGGAAGTAAAGCAGTTGGAGTACTTACCTGTAAGGATGTTCTGGAAAGCTAGCTCAACGTTGCTTGCATCGAGTGCGGAAGTTTCAATAAAGGAAAGATTGTTTTCGCCTGGAACCTAATGTCAGCATCCCTCCATTCCCAAGAAGACGGTGTTCCGTACTTGCAAACTGCTTTGCCTCCTCTGTTGGCACAGCCCGCAGATGTCTCAAATCGCTCTTGTTTCCCACCAACATGATGACAATGTTCGAGTCGGCATGATCCCTTAACTCCTTCAACCATCTCGTAACATTCTCGTATGTCTGGTGCTTGCTGATATCGTAGACGAGCAGCGCTCCGACGGCTCCTCGGTAGTAGGCTGATGTGATGGCTCTGTATCTTTCTTGCCCAGCAGTATCCCAGATCTGTGCCTTGATTGTCTTTGCGTCTACCTGGATGGAGCGGGTTGCGAACTCGACACCGATTGTGGACTTGGAGTCGAGGTTGAACTCATTGCGGGTGAAACGACTCAACAGATTGGATTTACCAACACCAGAGTCTCCGATCAGGACGACTGCGCAGCAGATTGTCAGTACACAAGGAAGAGAATAGGGGAGACGGCGATCAGCGGTGGGGTCCTGGCTCACCCTTGAAAAGGAACTGTGAAGCGGCGCTGGTCAGTAGAGTTCCTATAGAGGTGTATTGCAGATAGCACTTACGTCGTATTCGTCATTGGCCATGGTTGCTTACTTATGGAGAATAGTGTGTTGTGGTGGTGGAAAAGAAACGTCAAAGGAAAGATGATATCGTGAGATGCAGATGGACAAGGAGTTGTCGCAACGGGGAATGATCGCGGCGGCTGTCAACTTCGAGTCGGCGGGAGGCTTGGCGCACAGGCGCAACCGAAGCGCTAGTGGTGGAGCGGAAATATTATGGACCCGGACCTGGTGGACTGGGACTGGACCTTTCGAGTTGACTTTCGAAGTTCGAGAAGTGAAGTTGTATCGCCAGGAACAACAACTTCAGATTATGATCAGGGGGAGGTTGGTGAATGAAGAGGAATAGAATACGGAGAAAGTCTGAAGCGCGGGAGGAAGTTTACTATTCGCCCTTGGGAGGCAGAAGCAGGCCGTCTGTTTCGAAACCTCAAGGAGGGGAGGTCTGCGCTCAAGATCACGTGCGTACAGAGTAGCCAAGGACGCGCAGCCAGTCGCCGGTAAGTAGTATCTCCTCTTGTACAAGCCGGATGAGTCGAATGGATCTAACTTTTGTTAATAGTGGCACTTTGGTATGCGTTGTGGCATTGCGAGGTACTGCGAAAGCGAACATTTGGGTGGCAGCTTCATTCAAACCCTCGGATACGGGCAAGAACAGAATCGCCGCAATCTCACGGGACCGCCGTTGTTGACCCGATGAACGCGTTTGAACTGCGCTCTGCCGTCATCTCTCCTCATGTCATGAATTGGTTGGCCCACGCAAAAGCTGAATCAGTCCTCCATCTAAATCCATCTAATCAGCCATGGCGCAAATCGTGGCTCGACAAACGGCGACAGCCGATGAGGACGACATATCCCTCACATCTACGGAGAGTGAGGATTATGGATCAGATGCAGAGTTCACAGTGGACCGAATATTGGCTGAGAAAGGTCCGGCAAAGAACAAATATTATCTAATCTCGTGGGAGGGCTACCCAGAGGAGAAGTCGACCTGGGAGCCTCAAGAGAATGTTGGTGCAGAAACTTTAGAAGAGTGGGCGGAGAGATTGGCAAGAGAGAAGCAAGGTCTTGACGAGCCGTTTGATGTCGACAAATTCCAGGCCACTATCAAGAGACTGAAAGAGGAGAAGGAAGATCGCCACAAACGACGAGTGGCGAAGAGAAAACGGCTCAAGTAAGCAATGCCTGTCGCTAGCCTCAACATCATTATCATTGAAAGTCAATACTGACACTGAATACAGGGCGGCCAGGCTTGAGGCTATAGCAGCAAAGCGTAAAAAGCAGGCTGCCCCAAACGACAGCGATTCGAGTAGTGAAGCTATGGAGGAGAACGAATTCGAGGATGCTCCAGGCATCCGGATCAAGGGTGCAGCGAAACGCAGACAGTCGGGAAAGCAGCAATTTACGAGACCGGTCAAGCATGTACCTACAAGCTCCGCCCAGTTACAATCGGACTCGTCTTCAGAAGAGGTGGCGCTGGCTAAAGTAAAGGCTGCTGCTCGGCCAGCATCCTCCAATCCAGAACCCGCCAATGGTCCTGCATTCCAACAACGTAAGCATACAGATCTTCCTGTCAAAGCTGCTAGGCCGCTTCTTTCGGCCAGCAAACGTGCGGGAGCTGTGTCACCACGTGCAGCCCGTGGCGGAAAAGGAGCCATGAGAGGAGGGTCGAATGTCTTTCAGTCAAGAGATCAAACTAAGGGAGAACGCAGTGTAAGACTTTTCTTTTGCTTTTCAACCGTGTTCCGTGTTCTGAAGTATCATGCCATTTAGCTGAAGCCACGATATATACGAAGTGTTACTGATATCCTCGCAGCTTCTTAAAAGTGCCTCGGATCCTTCGAAGAATCCCAAAACATTCAACAACATGCGTCAAAGATGGCTGGCAGAGAAGCAAGGGAGAAGCCTTGCAGATCGTGCTCCCGATCCTGAACTAACCGGAGGTCTTTTCGATCCTTCACAACCAGTTCAGCCCATAAACCCTTCGACACTCAGAAAGTCAAGCAAAATACAAGCTGATTCCGAGCAACCCACAAGCGAGCTTTTCGTTCCGGCTCACTCACCTGTTCCGCAATTGCCAGAAGCAGTTCCAGTTCTAAATTACCAGTATAGTCAGCCAACGTCAAGCCGTCAGGTGTGCTTCTTCTGGCACCGTAACCAGGAGAATAATCTTGAACCTGGTTGTGTCAACAAATACAACTGTAGTCGATACCATCGCTATGAGCCTGGAGCGGACATCAGTCCTGCACCTCCAAGTTATGTTTCGCTTCAGCCTAAGAAGGCGTCTTCGGGACCTGTTGTATGCTGGTTTTGGCACAGAAAGCAATTGGATCCAAAGAATCCTGCTTGCTCTAACGGAGACAGTTGCCCTCGCCTCCATGAATATAGGGAGGGAGCACAGACCGTTCCACCTCCTGGATTTGTTCATCCCCCGGGTGAATTACCTTCGCACTCCACAGAGCTTCGAGAAGACGATTTGTCTATGGTCATCGATGATGACGACATTTCCCACCGCGATAAGCCAGATATGCTGCCACCGTGGAAAGAACCAGAAGCCCCTAGTGTTCGAGCACCAAGAGCAGCCCCCTCCCAAGGACCAACTGCGACAGAGCAGCACTCAGATAAGCCCGACGTTCTTCCTCCATGGAAGGAGCCGAACGCGGTTGCAGTTGGAAGCGAAAGACGTCCATACCGCGCCACTTGCTACTTCTGGGATTTGGCTCAGAAGAATCCAAGCAACTCCTGTAAACAGGGAAGCAGTTGCATTTACATACACGCTTATGAGCCTGGAGTTCCCGTTGCTGAGCCACCCCCGGGCTGGGTCGATATGAATGCATCTCAGAAGTTGCCCTTCGTGGATAGCTCCATTTCAGGAAGATCACAAGGACGTTTCCCAACGGCTCCAGAACGAACAGCAAGCTCTGTTGACAACACCTTGTCGCCAAATTTTACAAGTACTCTGAAGACAAATCAACCTTCTGGTCCTTTGAGACGCCCTCCATGGGATCCATACAGACCAAACCATGCAATATGTCACTTTTGGCATGAACGAGGGGAGTGTACCAGAGGAAACAGTTGTATCTACGCTCATGACTCAGATACGAACCTTCCTGTGGCTCCTTCTCCATTTGATCAGCAGAGGATCAGAAGAGACACACCATGTAAAGATTGGAACGACGGGTATTGCTCTAAGGCTGATTGTTGGTTTCACCATAAGCCACGTGCGGTCCACAAGTCGACTATCCCTACACCTGCACCTGCGCAAGATCGTCCCGAAAGTACAGTTTCTCGCAAGGTCACGTCGGAGGAAGCGATGCCCTTCACAGAGGAGCCAGAGGCTATGCCCCCTACTAATGGGGAGTTCGGGGATCGGTATTTTCGAGACCTTCAACCAACAGATCTTTTAGGCTCCTTGATTCAACCCCAGAGAAAGATATCTGGTCCTAACACTGCGAGAAAGGATACTGAGTCGCCGAAGCAAGGTGAAAAGGTGGTCAAACCTCGGAATAGTCGCCCATCAGCTAAGCCAAAGAGAAAGGCATGGAGTCCAAGAGATGCCACAAATGCTATATGCCACTTTTGGCATATGGGAAATTGCAAGAAGTCAGATTGTGATTATATTCATAGTACCGATCCGACCTTGCCTATAGCACCTCATCCTTACGATGACAAAGCACGCACAACTTGCCCGCTATGGGCGGAAGGAAGATGTCCAGCATCGGATGTCGAGTGCCCTTACCTCCATGAAAAGTCGAACTTCGTCCCTTCCCTCGGACCAGGATTGGGGATTGGTTCTCATGATGGCCCCCACGACATATCTAGACCAAGTGAAGCAGCTATTTCACAGTCAACGCCCTCTGGTCCCCGTACGAAGTCAGTCAGATTTGCAGACGAACCATCGTCCGCTGAGCAGAAGCAAAATGCTCGTTCCGATTCAAGGGAAACTTCTTCATTCGGGAGAGGAAGTGGCTCGAGAACTGTTTGCAGGTTTTTCCAAACAGGATTCTGCAGGTTCGGAACATCTTGCCATTTCTTGCATGAAGAACAATCACGCCATTCCCAAAACCATAGTGATAGTAACCAAGAAATGATAGATGCTCCCTATGAGGCTCCCACAGGCTCAAATCAAGCCCCGTTACCATTCAATCGGATGGCCAGAGATGACCGCCCTTCGAGCGACGCAATCTTGAACCGGGACGCAGATATTGACATGCTACGTTCAGAAGTCTCGCAGCTCGATGTTGGACAGGCTGCATCAAATGCTCCTGCTCAAAGGGCCCCACAAGTCCTGCGAAAGAAGGTCAGCCTGGATGACTACAAGAAGCAGAAGGCCCTGGCAAATGTCGGCGAGAGAGCCAAAAACGTGGTCTTTGGTTCTGATGCAATACATTCCGCCTTCTTCGATTTTGGGGAGTTGGAACTAGGACAAGAACCTTGGAAGCAGGAGTTCTCTGTCACAACACAATTTCTTTTCAACCAGCTGTGCATGGCTCAAGACCTGAAGTCACAACAAGGACTACTCCATCGACGTGCACTTAAGCATGGTAGCCTACAGCCGGCAGATCCGAACAATCCAGCTATGATCAAATTTGTTGACCATGTTGCTGAGGAGCTCATTCTTAGAGTCGGTGGCCTGCTAAGCACGTGTGACAACTTTGCCATCTTACTGTACCCGAGCAAAAGAGAAGAATGGAGCTTTCTTGAGCAGTCAAGATCTATAGAATCCCGACTACGATACACGATCTTCAAGCATGACTTCCAGCCGGGAACCCAACATTTGCCTGCCAAGATGGAATTCGGGGAGCCTTACCGGACATTGCTGGCGGACAAGATACAAGGCATGCGCTTGAAGAATCTCCTCCCAGTCTTTCCTAAGGACAAAGACCCCTTCAAGTTCTTCTTGATGTTCCCGAGCTCCGAAAAGGTGATGGCGCAGTACTTCTCTGCTTGGATATTAGCCTCGCACGCTGAGTCACAGATCTTTGATAGTCTTTCTGAAGGTGCCTGGGATTTCTATGTCCAGAATACTGATGGCTTTGGTGTTGTTCTGGTCCATGAGTCCATGGCATCAAGTCTTCACCAACTGCCCTCCTTGAGCCGTATTCTCAAGCATGCAGGGATCGTCATCTGGAACGTTTCCGACTCAACTTCTCTCTACCCTCTTTTCCCTTCGACTCTCTGTGCCCCAGATCCTCATGCAGGAAGGCTAAGATTCACACGCCTATTCCCACATGGATGCGCTTTCCTACTCAGTCCTAGTTTCATCATCGCAGAACCGGAGCGTTCGTACGAGCTTCTGAACTGGTTCTTGAACAAGAAATTTGTGAACACTACAGCTGGTACTTGGAAATTAGTCTGTTGCCACGATTTCAGAGGCTACCTCCTAGACCTGGCCAACTCCAAGGCCAAGGAGAAGGAAGACTTCGAACAGGAGCACAAGGATAAGCCAGCCAAAGACTCGATGCTGTACCAGAAGAAGCTGGATTTCAGCCATTGCGAGACACGCTACAAGCTCTACAAAGCCCTTGTAACTTGGCAGTTAAAGCACACGAAGGATGACTCGGATTCAGACTCGGATGATAACGATGATAACGAGAACCCCTTCGTGCAGGCTCCTAAGTCAATCGATCAAGATGACGATGAGGGCCTGATCAATTGGTTCGCTGGCTGGGCGATGTTGAAGCTGGACACATATCGAAAGTTTCCTATCATTGGCACAAATTCTGGGAATGTCTCTCTGGCTACTAGGATGAAGGAGATCAGAGTTCCAAAAGCAGGCGGTACAGCCACAACAACCGCCCAAATAAACCGAGTTCCATCTCCCGCTACCTTACAGAAGCAGAAGGCTTTGGAGATTGCGACCAGACTAAGTGCAGCTGGCCCGAAGCACGTGCAATCAAATGTAACGGAGCTTGATACTAAGGCTGACGACTCCGATGTATCCATGGATCTTGCAGAATCGCCTGCTAGCGGCATTGTCTCAACTACAAATCATGGCATCGATGCCCATCAATCTTCAGATGTGTTAAAACTCATCGCTCAGACTGGCCATGGACCCGAAGACGCCAATAGACTTCTTACCAAAGCTGATGGTGACCTGACACATGCCATGCAGCTTCGCAAACACGGGGATTTTGAGGCTTCGTTTATAAAATTGCTCAAGGATGCAGGTGACGCGAGCAGCCGTCAACTTCCCCCTCTCGCAGTCGGTGGTTCAGATGCTCAGCGCGCAAGCCTCGTCATGTCACCCGGCAAAATGTCTGTCAACTCTCCTAGCAACGAAGGAGTAAATGCCAGCGCTGGTGAAAATCCGTTCAAGCAAGGCCGCTTCCAAACCGTTCAAGAGCCTCAACCCCAAGCTCAGACCGAAGAGACCGCAGACTCAAACTCAAACTCAAACACCAACACCGATTCAGATAGTGACACCGAGCCAGAAGTCGAAATGGAAACGAAAACCATCACGAAGACATTCAAAGCTACGTCTGTTTGGTACCGCGAATTACAAGCTAAGGGCCTGGGATGGGAACATGTGTCTGTTTTTGGACAGTGGGAGGAGGCGAAGACGTATTTGGGTGTGAGATAGTAGACTTGCCTGCGTAGAATGGGGTGATACGAACTGCGAGGAAGTGGATGGTGAAGTGGGCTTTTACTGATTCATGATATGATCTGGAATGGAATGGAAGGAGTTTTGTACAGCACTTGCTTAATGATACCATTGAATTTGAGCGTCGATCGTACGCATAAGCAAGCAGTTCTTTCACTTCCAAAGGATTGAGTGGAGCGTGGAATCGCGTTTACATAGCTAGTAGCTGTGGCTTTCAAGACTCTGACCTCCTACAATCTATAAGAAAGCACCGTGCCATTCCATCTCAATTATACTTATACACTCCCCGAACTACTTCAACGCTGACCTATCCAGTATCTCGCGCACCACACACTCCTTCCTCATTCCATCACAGCTACCTAATCTATACACACCCATCCATCCATCTACGCGTCTAACAATGATCTTTCCTCAGGGCTCCGCTCCAATCCAGCATCTCAGACCGTCACATCTCCTTTAATCTATATTCATCGACTCAGTCAGTCAGCTTGTTAAATGCCATGTTCTCAGATCCCATCTCATATTGCATGTCCATCCAATGGCCTCCAAGAGATTATCATCCTAAGATTCTAACTGGAAGTTCATGGGTGGTTATGAATGAGTGTACCTTGCAACTCCTACCCTTCTCCCCACTCTCCAACGCTACGTTCTGACAGATTGGCCAGTTTGCACACTGGTGTTTTGAGGGGTCTCTTGGGCCGGACATTTTCTCTGAGTCCCTCTACACTTGAGGTGGGCGGGACTTGCCGACTTCCGAGTTGGGTCCTGTTGTAGCGAGAAGGACTGTAGGGTTGGGAATGATGTCTAATGCTTCGCTTGCTGTTGATGTTGGGATCTTTCTTTGGTTTGGTATGGGTTTGGAGAGTCGAGGAGTTGATGTTGAAGGTAGATAGATAGATAGTTATTTCAGGTGTAGTGCCTGAGATCGTGTTAAGGCAAGGCTCGTGCTGTTTTAGGGTTGGATTCGGGAGTGGGAGAGAAGAAGTAGAGAAGGCTTCACGGGGCAAGGATTTATATGAGGAGAAGAAAGAGGCATGTGATTCGACTCGTTGGGGAGGGAGGATTGATGGGAGTTAAGAATAGAATAGAAGGGAATGAATTCGATTCACACCTGATCGTCAGAAGCTTATGGCACAGGTAGTACAGTCATCACAAGCATATGCTTTGCTGGATTTCATGTTAAAATCATAAGCACACGTAACCATAAACATACATACATACTCTTCCCTCTTTCCGATCTTCCAAAAACAATCATAAATGAATGTCGAGAACACGATATCTGAATCCAAACCCAACCCAACCATCGAGACCTGCTCTACCCCTCATTTTCCAAAACATGACTGAACGCCCTTGAAATATCCCAAAGCAGCGTCAAAAGGCATGCATGTCTTTCTTTCTTTTTGTCGACCCTTGAGCCGAGATGTTTCTGTCTATATACATACAACACAACTCCGGATACAAAGAATAAAGAAATTGTAACGCAGAAGATCCTCACACTCTCACAGCTAGGAACTCTAAGAATGATCATGCGGAAGCAGTGCTACTCGCAGCCAATCCACTGCTAGAGGACTTCGATTTACAAGCCGACTTCGTCCCGCTTGCAGTACCAGAGATGACCGGTGTAGCGACGGCACCTTCAGCCGTAGCTGTTGTTGATGCCGAGGCTGAGGCTGAGGCCGATGGAATTGGAATGAGCGAGGAAGCTGCTGATGCCGTCTCTGTTGTCACGGCGTTGCCTTGGGCGGTTTGTGTGCTTGTTGCTGAGGCGGTCGCGGAGGCGGAGGCGGAGGTTGAGGCCAAGGTTGAAGAAGAGAGTGTTGAGAGTTCGGAGGCGAGGGATACGGGGTAGCCTACTGCTGCTGCTGCTGCGGAAGAAGAAGATGATGGAGAAGAAGGAAGGGAAGTCGTCACGGTCGTGGGGAGCGTGGTGCTCGTTGTTTCGTTAAGTGGAAGTGCTGCTGGTGCTGGTGCTGGTGGGGGAGAGGTGGTGTTCAATTCTGGAGCTGGGACAGTTTCGTTGAGGCCTGGTGGTGGTAGCGGTGGTGCAGTAACGTTCTGAGCGAGGTTTGTGCCGTTTGCTGGGGCTGGGAGCGTGACGTTGACGGGTGAGAGATCTGGTGTGGGGGTTGTCTCATTTAGTGGAGTTGGAAGAGTGAGGTTTACTGCTGGGGCAGTGGTATTGGCCAGAGGGAGAGTCTCGTTCAAGGCGACTGGAGCGGTACCATTGAGGGATAGGTCAGTGCCGTTCGTCAATGGAGCGGTGCCGTTCAAGACCACGGTGCTGTTACTAATAATTGTTGCAGTGCCGTTCTGAACACCAGGTAAGGCAGTTGTAGCAGCGCCTTCGGTCAACGTGATGGTTGAAGTCACAGTGACGGGTGGGCTGGAGACAAATGATGTGATGTTCTGTCCAGCTAGAGATTGGGTGATGGTGCTTGTCTTGCCAGGCATGACAAATTGAATTATGATGATGTTGACTGTGATGGAAGTATTTCCGTTTCCATTACCGCGGCCAGGAGAGTTGTTGTTCGAGCCAGGTGGGAAGACGCCTGGCGCAGCGCTTGGTCGACCACCATTTGAGCCTGGTCTTCCAGCTGTGACGGTCACGACGCTGGGTTGAGAGCCTGCTGCTCCAGATACGGTGACGATGTTCTGCCCTTCAGTCAAGGTGACAAGACTTTGGATGCCGCCTCCCTCAGTTACGGTGATGACACCGCCGGCTGTAGCTGTGCTTGTGAGTTGAGCTGAGGAAGTTGTGGCAGGCTGGATGGGTGCGGTCTGCGTAATTGTTACGACGCTTTGTTGGGCTCCTTGTCCGACTGTGACGAGGTTTTGGCCTTGGGTCAAGGTCGCGAGACTGATATCTGTGCCTTGGGTTACGGTCACAATTGTTTGGTCTGAGCTGATTGTAGCGACGCTTGCTGAGCCGCCGACTGTGACTGTGACGACTTTAGGGCCTGTAGAAGAGGTGGAAGATGATGTGGCGTCGCCATTCGCGGCGTTGCCTTTGGTGACGGTGACAATCTGTTGACCTCCAGCTGTAGGTAAGGAGACAGACTCGGTCTGAGTGATGGTAACCACTTGAGGAGTTTGGATGGCGCCATTGGCGGATTGAACGACTGTGATAGTCGATGCTTGAGTTTGAGTGAGCGTGATTGTCTTTGGAGTCTGAACGGAGCCATCTGCAGACTGAACAACAGTGACCGTCTGCACAGCTTGAGATGCTGCAGAAGCTGTGACCGTCTCGGTGATTGTGACTGTCTGGGCTAAGCCGGTAGCACAAGGTGTGCAGGTACTAGCAGCTGGCTCAGCAATGACAGTGGTCGTGATTTGTCTTCGATGAAGGCCCATCAAGGACCCGAGATTCTTCTTGATGCCTCGCTTAGATCTGATGATGTTGTATTAGACTTTGCTTCCTTACGGGCCCAATAAGGAAGGACTTACTCATCTCCCTGAGATGGATCAATTGGGCCAGCGAGAGCAGAAGAAGTGAAAAGAGCGACTAGCGCGAACGAGAGAAGATCAGACCGCATGCTGAACGTTTTGAAGGAATGGATAGAAAGCGTGAGAATGTAAAGAACGATGATGTCAAATCAAGAAAGGAGGGAAGAACCAAGGCAAGACTGGAAGGAATGCACAGTCGTGATGATGTGAAAATGAAGGGCTAGACCTACTGTTTATAAGTCTTCCATCCGAAGTGTCTAGACACGTGGATGATCTACTAGGATCACCCGCTTGCGAATCTAGCTGATGTTCTCGATCAAAACTCCGAAGCTAGAGATACTATTCTAGGAGCATCCTTATCCAATCTTACTTGTCTTGATCTGTAAGACAAGGTGCTTTAGGTCCGATTTCAGTAAATCCCGCGGCTTGAAACAACCATTTTTGAGGGGATAAACATCGGACGAAGAGGCTATGCTTGCTTCAGACTGTGATCTGTGGGTCCTATCATGGGTGATCGACGGATCTGATGGGGTGAAGCTCTCGGTGGAGAAGCTTGTCATTCATGCGTGGCCGAATGAGGTCGGGTTGCGAGTGGACTGAATCTAGGAGACAAAAGAAACAGGAGGTTTGGAGCATGTTTGGAGATCTTCAGCTCCAAATCGTGGTCATATCAGCCGCATTATATCTGGCAATGTGGCTGTGTTCGAACCGAGTTGCCCTCAACTGTAGAAATGAAGCACTTTTCATCTTTCATCGATTTGAGATTTCCCTGAATCAGGAGGTTCGGTATCCAATTGTCCACTTGGTAAAGTTTCGAAACAATCGATAACAGACGTGCTCGTCCCATCGCAAGCGATAAGCACTATCGAGATAAACAAGACGTAAAGTTCCTTCGTTTGAGTTTCTCTTGGCCACCCGAACTCCACATACAAACTGACGACAGTAAACCCTAAGTCCAGATGAAAGGATGAAGAGAGGAACCTCATGTGGAGGTCAGAACCAAGCAAACACATCTCTAAGCAAATCGGTTGTCGTCTCAAGTACCGAGCCAAGAAACCATGGAACAGAGCTAGAGGGACAAGCGAGCGATCATGGCACAATCGATGTATCAGATGAAAAAAAGAGGGGATTGTAACTTTAGCGAACTCTTTTTGGTGATTGGAAAGATGGAGAAAAGCCGGACTGGGGAATGTTTCGTAGCTAGACCTTGTCTAGAACTTGGATGGAATAGGGGTTGTGTGGATGGTGATGATGAGATGTTGCGCAAGAGACGGAGATGAGGTGCGAGGGGATGATGTATATATGTTAAGGATATAGTTTCGAGTTTAAAGAGTAGATGGAGCCGCACTTTACAGATGGAGTCGCAAACGAAGCCGACGCGCAGCTTCGTTGTTTCATTGAAACATTTTTGAAATCACGTGACGAGTGCTTCAACAGCATCGACGTCAGAGACTCTTGAAGAAGCGAGCTCTTCCTCAATGGAAGACTTTCTCGCCCTCGATCTTTGAAGGATCTTCATTGTTGGTCAGACGATGCAACTGTTCAGCCGACTCGAGCCACGAGGCCCCCTTCAGCAAGCGGGCATCACATGATCGATTATTGCTGCAACATGGATCTTGAGCTTCTCGTCCAGAAGAAGTCCAACACCGGGCACCATGACCGATCGGACAGCTTATGGAGACGTTGCGGGCGCTTAAGGCGGTCCGGAACGGTTGCACCTCAATGAAACTTGCATTACCGTGCCTTCTCGTCCTCCGAGTGGATGTGATGCGTGACATGCAATTATGTTGCAGATGAGGGCTTAGGCTTTGTGTGACTTGATGTGATGTGATGGGACCGAGTGTGATGGGATGGGAACATTGGAGATGTGCAAGCAGGATGTCGGTCGCATGAGCTTGGTTTCTGCAGTGATGTGACATCGTTTTGATGATCAAAATCAACCCGATGCTGCCCTACGCTGCCTGAGTCTCTGTTGGTACCTTGCCCTGCGTCGGAATTGTGTTGGTGGCAAATGAGGCAAGCAATATGATTCTCTCAACCGGGTTTCTCAGAGCGACATGGTGGAGATGAATGACGACCTTGGAACCGGATCTCGGTGTCAGCAATACGACCAGTCGTTTTGTTGGGGGCAGGAAAGAGTAAATCTTCAATTTTCTGGGGATCGGAATATTAATTGTTCGTTCACCTGGATAGATTCGTGGGATTGGAAGAGATGCATGAAAGAATCCGCTTGGCCGCCTCGAAGGTCGCAGGCAGGCGTGGGGTTCATCATGGTACCCTTGAACTCCTGTCCCAGCAACATGGGATCAGCTTGTAGCATTTGAAGCTCGATTGAGCCTCGCCATTCTCCTTATCGCAGGATTTGATGGCCTGTTCAATGCCCGCCTTCTCGGTATTGGTTGAACGAGCTCGCCGACAAATTTTTGGTTACATGCAAAGATGAAAGGCCGAAGCAGTAATTGGGTGAGGCATCATGAGGCGACGTCCCTCATCGTGGACGACACATGGAAAGTCTCCGAGATACCCCTGGTACATCGTCAAAAGACTGTTGCATCGATGAATCCATCCCAGCCTTTCTTTCTCGTTCCGTAGGTTCCATGAGAGGAACGATTCCGTTTGGTGGACACTGAAGTCTAATCAAAGAAGTCCTGGTATTCGCCGTCATCGGCTCCTCAAATGTTGTATCACTCTGACAACAGCCAAGTCGCTTCCAGGATGCAGTCCATCAACAAGGTCTTTCCTCTGCATATCTTGTTGGCCGATGCTCGATCCGAAAAGGCTTCTCTTCAACATCGTGAACGTTGTCGTCGTCGTTCGGGGATTTAAATTGATATCATGTCCATCAATCACCCGATATGATGTGGTCCTCGATATACCGAATGGCAGGCGAGAACGCCCTGTCTTTCCCCGTCCCGCACGGTTTGATCGCCATTAGAGAGCGGGGCGAACCGGTGCCAAGCTCCTACTTGTAGTGCCCGAAGTCAAACTAAATGGCAGCGGAAGAGTGATGATAGGCTGCCCCTTTTCCCAGCATGAACGGTGTTGGGCCGGATCTTGGGATTTGACTTTTGGGGCTGGATTGGTTGGGTGGGAGTTGGGTGCAGTTTGCGAGTGGGAGCTGATGCTGGCGCGGGATGATGGAATCAGGTAAGTGAGGCGAGGAGTTCGTGAGGTCTGTGAAGGATTCGAAGAAGCCGCATGAAGAAGATCTGAAGTTTGGGCGACGCGATGCGGGCGGAAGAGACGGATGGTATATTCCGGGTTTGATAATACACGATACAGAGCGAAATTTTGAGAGGCTTGGAGATGACTTCATCGTAATGGTTTTGAATAAAATTGTTGCGTAATTCTCTGTGGTGATATTCATGCCATTGGGAAATCTAATGAAGCTGCAGAGTAATGCAAATGAGATATCGTAGTGCAAAGGGAAAATGCTATGCCGCGGCTGGAATTTGACATCACAAGAATCAAACTATTGATATGCAGTCTTTCAATTGTTCATAACCAACGGGGAAAAAAACAAACAAGTGGAACATGAAGACGGGATAAGTTTCAGATTCTTGAGACATTCGACTCAGTTGACGTGCATCGAGTTGTCAAGTCTTACCGGTACTTTGCCCCACGGAAGAAAAGGGGACCCTTCTCCTCCAGTCAAACAAACAAATAAACAAACAGCAAACAAATCTACACAAAACTCGACCTGCATCTGCAAAAGAATCGACAGATGCGTATATATATGCATGTTAATAGGCCTCATCTCGTTGTACAGCTCATCGCGCTGCGGGATAGATTAATAGAGACATATATATAGGCTACGATGACCTGCTTTTGGGGCTTGCAGAAGCATAATAGCTTCAATTATATCTGTTAGTTGCAGTAAAGCGGGTATTCCATCTGCCTCCTCTGTGCCGTTGGTCATATTTTCTCGTCGATTTCTAACTATCTTTTCCCCTTCAACATCGTATTCCTCGTCATCTCATTTTACTTGTTTATCCCCATTTCCCACTTTTTGGTATATTTGTTCGTGCAGGAGCCCGTTCCTCCCTCCACAGCCGCCCCGCGGCAGCCTCTTTCAATAAAGATGTTCTCTGGCCCCGTGGCTCCAGGCCCTCATCACCAACCAGAGCCTTGCCTCCACCGCGAACCACCCACAGACAATCATTAGCCTCGTCCAATGCCAGAAGCCAGAATATCAGTCAGGCCAACCGCAGGTAAGGACCTCCATGGCTGTCAGACCAGCTCAGGTCGCACACACCAATGATGGTCCGGAAGCTGCAATTTCGACTCTCTTTGGACAACACTGCGTCGTGAAAGTGCCAGATCTGACAGTCACGAGGGGCAAGCTCGGAGGAGTTGAGAGCTGGAAATCACTGACCACGGCCGCGCTGCGATCGAATCATCGTGGCATTTTGGGCTGGGCTTCGTATTCTGGCTATGTTAGGAGGTAGGACTTCTTGAGATCACTCCATTTGAGCTTTTGAAGCGGCTTGAAACACGAGGGGATTGGAAGAAAGTGATATGCACCTAAAATGGCTCGTCGTTGCCCATATGCAATACCTGCGCATTCCCCTAAACGCTATAAATCTGATAATATATAGCCAGCCCTCCCTGTATGAGATACTAGACCATCGCAAGGAACTCTTCTAGAACAGCCGCATTTTTGTGTTTTGTGGCCCCTCATCTTCATCTTCATCTTCATCTTCATCTTCATCTATCGTCACTATAGCGTTCTTTCCAGTGAGAACATAATCTTTCAACGGCTTCTTGAGGTTACTGTGCATTGAGGGTGATCGAGATCGACAGCGAAGCCCTGAAAGAGCAGCCTCGCAATTCTGGAACCCCAGCAATTCTTTCCTATTGCCTCGACTCGACCCCCGTCGCCGACGATGCAGATGCAGACGCAGGCGTGCTTCTGGCCATCCTCGTCCTTGACCTCGTCCCCTGCCCTATGAAATTATCGCGCCTCTTGATTGCTTTTCCATCAGCAACATTCTCTGCATTGCGTCCATTCCGTTGATGCACACTCGGCAACCCACGAAACGGAAACAACCTTACCAGCTCTGAACGGCTCTGCTCTCGCAGCATATCACACCTATCAAGTCATTCTATTGTACCTGAAGCTACCTGAGTTCCAGTACACGAGCGAAATTAGCAGCAAACTACTGTTTGTACCGCGTCTAGGGAAGCACACACACACACACACACACACACACACGCACGACGCACGCACGGAGTGTTTGCTGTCCTTTCCTCTCCTTTCACGACGGCTCGTTGTATCGTTCTGCCGTCACTCGTACTGTACTTTCCCACTACGAAGTACAAGCCGTGGACCCTTCCCAGCAGTCCGTCTCCGCGCCAAAGCAGACTACACAAAGGGCAGAATACAGTCTTACGAATAGATTCAATCCTTAACAAATTCAGCCAACAGCCGTTCGTGTTGGAAACATCCTACTGCAGATACTTATCCACTACTGCATGTACTGCATGCACCTTGTATCTTTGCGAATTTCAGGTCTGCTAGATTGTCGGATATTGTTTGGTTGCCCACTTTCATCATCCCTCCCTCCCTTCCTTTGCTTCCCCCCCCGTCACCTAGGGGAGAGCCAAGCGAACAGAACCTTACCGCAACGGGATTAGTCTACGGTATCCAACTGGCTGGACACCATCACTTCATTCGAGCGAGTGACTTTTCTGATTGTGCTCCCTCACCCTCTCCCTCCCTCTCTCCCTCGCCCAAACATCCTTTCTGCGACGACGACAACGACGACGACGACGACGAAGGACTGAGGTCCCTCTGCACTGCTTGCGCGACTCTTGAAGACGACGTCTACGACTTCACGGAATAGACGGCGCCGCCACAGTTCTCCTGTCAATCGCAGCCAGCCGCACTGACTGGTACGTACTGGCTCCAGGAGAAACTACTACTACCACACCACGCACCGTCCCTACAAGTACCGACGCTGCATCCCTCCCCCTCCTCACTGCTCCCCACGCAGCACCCGCACCGCTCCTTCAGAGCTCTATAGAGCTGTTCGAAGCTGCTGCCCGACGGCAACCAGCTCATACAGAAGCTAGCAGACGGAGGCGTTGCAGTCGCTCCAGCTGCACGAAGCTTCGTGAAGTTCGGAGCAGGCATTAGAAGCTTGTACAGCGTGCCACTGCCGGCTCCTTGCATACCTCGCAGGCTCAGCAACAGCTGCCCTCCCTTCCCACCTCCTAGAAACCTTCACAGCATTTATGATGGCCCAACAATACGGAGGAGACATGTACGCCGATTACTCGCAGAACCAAAATCGGTCGCCCGTCTCAAATCGCTACGGGAACGGGCTCACCTTGAATAGACAACCTTCGCGACAGTTCGAACAATACACTCCCCAACCTCCGCAGGGCATATACCAGGACGATCATTCTTCCCAATACGATTCTGCATCTCGCTTCGACAGAATGCCTCCATCAACCATACATTCCTCGAATTATCCCTATGAGAACCAAACCTGGAATTATGGAGGGGCCAATGCTGGTGCGAACATGATGGGCGGAACGGGCCGTGTCAAGCCTCAAGCTCCACGAAGGGCTGGTCTTCCATCTGTAGGTGGCTTTCTCTTCACTGATGAGATTGTTGGTGCGCTACTAATATTTTCTTCAGGGATGGCTCGAACCTCAAATGCACCAAACCGAACCCATGAACAATTATCAGATGAACAACCAGTTCAACATGCATCAGCATCAACAGCAACGAGCTTCACCTCCTCAGAACGACAACGATGAACTCATCCCTACCGCTATTGTCATCAAGAACATTCCTTTTGCTGTGAAGAAAGAACAGCTCATCGCTTGTATGACGGAGATGCGTCTGCCACTACCATATGCTTTCAACTACCACTTCGATTCGGGTGTCTTCAGAGGATTGGCATTTGCCAACTTCACCAGTGCAGATGAGACACAGACCGTCATCCAAGCCATGAACCACATGGACTTGCAAGGAAGGAAGTTGAGAGTCGAATACAAAAAGATGCTACCTGTTCAAGAGCGGGAAAGAATCGAAAGAGACAAGAGGGAGAAACGTGGACAATTGCAGGAGCAACATCAACCTTTGGCACCTGGCCAGGTCCAAAACCCCCTTCATACTCAGTCGTCCATGGCTTCTATGACATCTATGAGCTCCGCCAACCACCCTCCTCCAACTTCACCATCTCCAGTTTCATTGCGTGGCAAACTAGGTACGCTCAAACTATCCCATACCCTTCGCTTTGCTAACTTTACTATAGACGTAGATTTGAATGAGCCCGTAACACTTGGATACTATAGCGAGTTGATGCTTTTCAAGAACGACGTCAATCGCGAGTCCTTGATCTTTCCCCCTTCGATCTCACCTGCCGACCGCCGAATCATCCACACCCTCGCACACCACATGGGTCTTGAGCATAGATCTGAAGGACAAGGAGACTCCCGGTGTGTTCAAATTCTTAAACGGGCTGTTCAAATCAGCCCTCCAGTCGCTCAGCATAACTACTACACGGAATCGTCTCGACGAGGTTTGAATCGTGCAGCGACAATTGACTTTAGCGAAGCCCGAGAAAATTCTGGTCATTACCACACATTGAATCGCCAAGGATCGAGCCTCCTGGACATTCCAGGATCTCCAGGCCTGAGTGGACTCTCGCCACATAACAATTTGCGAGCGGCCAAATCATTCGCGGACCTGCGTTCGTATACCCCATCACCCGTACCCTCGACTGCCAGTTTCCCTGTTGGTTTGACGCAAAACATCTCACGATATGCAGCAGAGTATAGCCACGGTTCGGCCGCATCTGGAACCCCCAACCTCACCCCGACGTCAGCCGGAGGCGGAATGAACGGCCGAGATGATAGTTTTGTCCTGAATGGCATCAGTAACATGACTATCGGATACGACCGTCCCAGCTCGAACCGACCAAATGCCACTGGAAGGATTGGACAAGAACGGGAAGCCCACACTCCCGCCACCGGTGCCATTGGAAGCCATAGAACCGTTAACGGCAACTACGAGGAGAACTCACGAAACGGCACCGCGGTCGAAAGGCAACCCAGAGGTCCTGGTGCCGACTGGGGAGCTGGAAATGGGTTTTCAAGACCACGACAAAATGGTCATGTTAATAGAGGTAGTGGTGAGCTTGACCCGAATAGCTTTGAAAATGGCTGGGATGATAACAGAGCGCAAGATTCGTCCGATCGAACCGGTGCCCCGCGATACATGTAAAGTCTTCGCTTGATCCTGCGAGAGACTTTTTGACGACGTTACGACGATACACTTTAGATCTGCTGTGCGAACCTTATTTTCTCGGCGCATCTTGCCAGTGACATAAAAAGCGGGTTTGTCTTCAGTGTATAGATGCCATCCGACGACTTACGAACCTGTCGGATACATCAATATCAGTCTGGATGGAGTTTGACTGGTTCTCGCATTTCGCAGTCAGACGTCTCGGCCACTTCAATGGAGTTTTTGCGAATTTTGTGTTCTGTTTATTGTAATTGCGACATCCTCGATCGTTTCCCCAAGCACGTCTGCTTGGATCGTTGGATTGTACGCACTTCTGCCTTGTCGTCTGCAGCTTCAGCACATATCTTGGGATAATTTTCCCTACTTACGAACGATGGAACGGACGATGAGACGACGTTTTGACTCACTGTTCATTCTACTTTTCGATTCCCCCAAAATTTAGCTTTCATGCGATCAAAACAACCAGGATAGGATACCATAATACAGCGACTGGGCAACCATCACGATTTACGCCGTATGACCTTTATCCTTCACGATACGGAAATGGGACTCGACCCGACTAATTCTAGGGGCTGCCATCACACCTCAATGCCCCGAATCCTCCTTATATAATCTCGAGCCTTTCCAACTTTGGACGGACGACGAAAAAAACGAAATGCTTCTTTACCCCCTTCACCTTCTTCTCGATCCTCGACTTCAAAACCTCACTCACGCTGGATACAAACCTTGGAACTTGCGAGACCTTCAAAAGGGCCATGCCAGCTGGTTGGTTCGATGGCAAAGGCTCCCTTTCGAACTCTGCAGGTTCTCTCCTGGGTTTAGTGTAGCCTGGCTGGCTGGTTGGGTCTTCTTCGGGCGGCGATTTGTTTTCTGTACTCTACCATCGCTCACCTTATGTTTGCTTTCTGCGAATGCGAATGTTTGCTGTTTGCTTTCTTGCTTATGTGTGTGTGTCCGTGTTTTCACGTTCTATCTGGTTCTGTTATCATTTGCATAATTTCGGCATCGGTGTAACGGTGTGCTCAGTACCTGCCTTATCAGCATCCACTCGCACGAGCTTCTCGGTCCGGTCCGGTCGTTGGGATATAGTGGACTGGGATGGGATGCCGTAGGACCGTTGTCTGGGTTCTTGTTGCTGCTTAGTTGGTATGGACGTTGGTGTGTGGGTCGTAGTAGTGTGGATGCTACCCAAAGACAGGAAAAGAAAACCTTTATTCTTCGGTCTCTCGATCTGGTTGTGCTTTTAATCATTTCCTCTACTAGGAAAAGATTTGGCGCGGAGCGGATTAGGGTAGAATGGAAATCGAGAGAGGAGTAAGAAGAGAGACAGACAGCAAGCAGAAAATTTAAAAGATTTGAAAATCGTTTATATGAACTCGCACTACCGTATGCCGCGCTTGAAACTTGCGATGTTGGACACCGTGCGACAAATTCCGAAGTCTTTTATGATCATAGAAAGCATTGAGATTGAATCACTTCAAATTATCATCATTATCAACACACGAAATTTGAAATTTCTCTGTTAATCACGGTAACGATTTGGACATTCTTCTTCACCTGTAAGACTAATGATCAATGCTCGCTTGTAACGAATGCAGGAGATAATGAAGAGATATACATACATACAGCCAGATATTTGTGTTTGTCTTAAAGCATACCAAGGTTAACAACGCACACTTTCCTTGTATCATCTCGCATTGATTTTATCTACTTCGCTTGCCGTACCTGCTTTTCTGCTGAGCCGTGAGCGGACTACTGTAGCGTTAATTGCAAACGAACGAGATCTCGTCAATTGTTTTGGGGGGAACACAGATATACAATAGAGTCACTTCCAAATACTGTCCATATACCACTTTCGCGATTTTTGTATTGATTTTAATATCCTTTTGGATGATATTGAATCCACATCGTACAACTTGCCAATCGATCAACGCTTCTCCACAGGTCAACTTGATGCGATGCTTGGCAAACATAAGTCGTAGTCTCGAAAGTCGGATATCTGCCCGTTCCCAGACCATACCGCATCGTCTAATCAATGAGTCTCATTGCTTCTCACCGAACCAATCACGCCGCCTAGCCCATTCTTTAATAAAAGTTGCATTGTCCCAATGAATATAAGTACCCATCTACCCATAAATCTACCTCGTCCCTGCCTTTCCCATGCTCCTTTCCACCTTAAAACTCTTCGAGATCAAGACACACCTAACGACATCATACTTCGAGTAATACTTAAAGATATTCAATAATAAGATCAAGTCCTTGAACACCCTCTTCCTCGCCCTCGTCTTTCTGGCAACTTTCCTCGCCACCACCATCTCCGCAACCGCGCTCTTCAAGCCCGCACGCGCTGTATCTTCAGTCTCACCAGTCCCAACTGTAGCATTCGGTGGACCAACTCCTGAGTTGCTTGCTTGTCTGAGTACTTCTCTTGCGTTCCCCTTTCCCCCTCTCCTCTCTTTCTGTTCTCCGAATTGCTGCCTTTTAAACCATTTCCTCCTGACTGATAGTTCCACCGCTAATATATATCCCCTTCGCAGAGAAAAAGGACTGCTGCAACGCCGCGCGCATCTACCACCACTGCATGGAAGAACTCCCCAACGCAAAATGGAACAAGGACATAATAAACCCAGCCAAGAACAACACCGCGACATTCCATTGCTTGTGTGATACCTACCACAACATGTACGTCTCCCTCCCCATTTCCATCTCCCCTCCCATCCTCATCTCAAACCCCCCCAGCTGGCGCCTCTCCCTCCAACTCTGCACCCCCTGCCTGAGCACCGCTCTCCTCACCCACCCCTCACCCATGACACCAACACAAGCCAACCCCGCCAACCTCCCCGCCGACGTCCTCCTCAACCTCGACTCCTTCTGTCTCAATACGCACTCGCAGGCTCAGAGCTTGCAGACTATCATGGTTGCGGGGAATGTGATTACGAGCCGGTATCATTGTCCCGTGTTGTTGTTTAATGTTACGGTTGCGAGGGGGCCGGTAACGGAGTTGTTTTGGGGTGGTGTTTAGATGGGAGGTGGGTGTGGAGGGTGGATGGTTGAGGGTGCGGAGGAAGGATGGATGATGGAGGATGGGAGGATGGGTGGGAGACGGGGAGAGTCTTTGGGAGGGAGCGCTCTTGTAGTCTTTTGGGTAGGCATAGAGCAGGGAAGCGGGCTTCTACTAGAATATATTTGACTTTTTTTGATGGCGACATGTGTTCTGGATAGCATCGCATGCAAGTTTTCCTGAGTCTGAGTATGAAAAGCTCCACCTAAGTGAAACAAACAGTGACAATACATGAGCTATCGATGAGTAAGCTCGGAAGGAATAGCGCTGCGAATGAATCTGTTGGTGAGAAGATATTGAAACCAAGGCATCTTTAAAATAAACAATCAAAGTCGTTCCCACGAGTGAAATAGAAGATCACATAAGTGAAAGCATTCCAGGTTGCTCACTAAAGCTTTAAGCCCAAATAAGACAGCTCACAACTCCCACTCCATCTTCGAAGCAAACATGTCCCATCCCGTCACCTCTTGAGAGCCCAATGAATGCACCTCGCTTAACTCCCCTCGACGAATCTGGTGAATACCAGAGGCTAGCGTGCTTTCAGGCACCTTCATCTTCCTCAGATCGAACTCTGAATATCTTCCTCAAAACTTCAGCTCTTGAGGTTCTGTCCATGATAAACTGTCCACGCACTACAACGTGCATCGCCGAAGTTTTGACACTTATATTCGAGTAAACTCGAAGGCCCCGCATTTCATGACCTCACCTCACCATACCAGAAGACCAAAACACAACCCAACCGGTCATGCCAGACGATTTAATCCCACTAGGATCGCGCCTCTCAACTCCACCGACGCGACCAGCATGCAAACACGTGCGCGCCAATAGTGAAAGTGAGAGTACTGACAGCCTCGTCGTAACTAGTGTCCCGATCTTCGTCTTGGAGGAAAACGACGTTTCGACAGACGAGGACGAGGTATCAGGAAGTGAGGAAGCCATGAGTGGATCAGCGCGAATGGAAGTCGAGGACTGGATCGAAGCTGGCGAGGAGAGTGACGACCTTGAAAAATCTCCAAGAGCCAGTGAGAGTGATGAGACTGTCCACTTTGAGAGTCCGTCGCGTCAAAAGAACTTGATGGACGATGATGAAACTCCTAGAGCGATGGAAAAGTGGAAAGTTCTCAACACTGATAACGATATCCTCGCGGATCCTTTTGCTGGCGAAGATTGCTCGAAGAGCGGATACAAGCCTCTACCTGGACTGTTTGGAGAGATGATTCATTACGGTGAGAGGAGATGGTTAGTCAAGGGCGAAGAGTCGAGTCGTCCTGTCGTGTTTCCCACGTCTGTTCACCAGGATACCGATATGACCGGTGTTTCGGTCACCTATCTGGAGTCTGATATCCAGCACGATACGCATCAAGAGAACGACACTCCGATGTACCACAACGTCGACGACAAATGGATGGAGAATCTCCTCAGCCTCCCATGGGTCAGCAAGGACATGAGCATGATCTTCGACACGGAGTACAAGAAGCTAGTCCCCATGCCTCGGAGAAGACTGGCGAGAAAGAAGCTCGTTATCGATCTGTACACCATTATCCTCAAAGGAGTCCTATTTATCCAACTCGACGCATTTGGAGACTGGATGAAAGAAACCGTTCCTACCGAGCTGTGGTGGGATGTTTTTACTGAGAAAGAGAATGAGGATCTGCAGAAGGCGACGTACAAGAAGCTACGGTTCGATATCATTACCCATGCTATCACTATCGTTGAAGAGTGGCGGCTGAGATATGGCTTTCCTAAGGTCCCGGAGAGTGCGCAGGAGGTCTTGGATGCCAAGGGCGAGACGAAAATGCGTCATGAAATGAAGTCTGAGCTGCTGACGAAGGCTTCTGGGAAGAGTGTTGATCGGTGGGTCAAGTACGTGTTCCAGGGTGTTGTGGAGGCAGAGACCATGGACCGAGTTCTGAACTCTGATTTGGAGGGTATTCGACAGCGTGTCATTTCGAAGTTGGTACATGTGACAGAACTGCCATTTTCTGAAAGTTGGACGGTATGTGCCCTATGTTTCGGCTCTCTTCAGTCAGACGCAGACTGTGATCGAGGAGCGCAGCATTTGTTGGGGCTCTGGCTAATGTGTAGCAGGTCGAGAGATGTTTCAAGACGCCACTTTATAATCGTAGGAAGATGGAGAACGTCATTGAAGAGCAGTTGAACGGTCTGTTACAGAATCTCAACATCCACGATGAGTAGGGCACAAGAGTCGAGATAGTTGCATCCAGCATATCGTCACAATTGATAATGCTGTAGGAGGCGGTGGCTGAAGCTCCTTTCTGTCCCATCTCCTGGCCGCTGGCATGGTGTGCATTGGTATTGCAGAGTTCGGTACCAGGACTGTAGCATAGAGCAATACAGAAGTTTGGACGTAGCACTTTCGAGGCGCAGAGAAGCTCACCAGCCCCTATCCACCTTGTAGATTATTTAGCAAATGACCAGCACGTCGCATGCTCTCATTGCGTGTTTGCCAACGATGGCACAAAGCCCGTGCCTGAAAACTTCGATAACCTCGCTATTCGGAAGTATACTTGCCAATTTCGTTTGGATGATCATCTCAGAATCAGCTCCACAGCATCCTCGTCCTTGCTCATCATCATAGCCTTGATCGGAATCTCCACATACGGCAGCCATCTTCTATCGAGCAGCCTAATAAGCTTCCCAAATTCTTGTTGAGCAATCCCATCCACCCACCACAAATCTCTAACGAACCGCATGAAGACAACATAGTACGCCATGATGATAAGAACCCTCGGTCGTTTCGCTTGAGCCGCAACAGCAAAATCATGCTGGATGTATGAACCCCAGGTGATGACTCTGATTGACAGGGCAGGGCCGATCCCGCCTTCGCGCAGCTGTCCATAGAGAAGGCCTAGAGCGTCCAGCGCTTTACAGTAGCATTCTAGCATAGCGAAATCAGGATCGCTTGCGTCGATTTCCCGAACCATGTTCATGAGGACTTTCGGAATGACAGGTGACTCCTTGAGGGGTGCGAGTTCGCGGCGGAAAATGGGGGACACACTGAGTGACGAGATGTCTTCGTATGTTTTCAAGTTGATTACGCTGCTCAGTCCTCGGTACAGGATGAGCCAATTGACACAAATGAGTTCCCCGTCGTCTAATGCGTAGTCCTTTGAGCAGAGAAGGACTAGAAGAAGGGAAGTAATCAGTGCTGCTTCGTACTTCCGAGTTCCCCATTTGAGATTCGTCAGTGCGTTCCGGAAGCTGCTCAGTGCTCGCGCACGATAGATTGCTGTTTGCCTTTGAGCTTGTTGCGGGTCTGGGAGTAGCTGCTGAGAGTGGAGGGACGCAATTCCAAGCATACAGTCCTGGAGAAAGTCGAATTCGAATGCGAGTTTTGGGACCTCCATTTGTAAGACGCCATCAGCCCAACGACCAACTGCGAGAGTGCTCCATGTACAAGTGGACCAATGATGCATGTAGCGAAGGTCGGTTGGAGACAAAAACCCTACTGATTGAATGGCGACTTGTGGGGAAGGACTTCTAACTAGGGCCATTTCCCAAGAGCGATCGATGGTCTCGATATCTTCAGCGTTGAAGTCGAACAGAAAATCGCTGTCGAATTCTTCCGTCGAGATGTCTGATGGTGACTGAGACTTTGCATGTGTTGGTAATGACTTGGCTGGTTTTGCTGAGTAGATGCATACGAGATCTCTTTTCTCACAGTAAGCGCACTTTGGCTTCCCCTCATCGCACTGATGTTTATGAGCTTAATTCTCCTGCTTGGGAGAGTTTCTTACCTTGACTTTTCTCGACTTACACGTCCCACAGCCTCCTCGGCTTTTCTTGTGAGGTCTCTTTGGGATGAACTCGCCTGACATGGTGCTAATGTTTACTCTGGTTCAAATTATCTAGTGCCGTACTACCAAGCTAAAGACACAGACATCCAGAGAGAACCTGCAGAATATAAAGCAAAACGTATGTTTTGAATGGGAAAGTCGTATCGGCCGAGAGGTTTATGTAGGCACGTGATAGTGTTACAGACTTTTAGGCTTCTCATGAGACATCTGGAGCAGGAATATGATGGGAATAAAGTCTCGCAAAGAAATAACCACATCACCCAAATAGAGTTCTTATTTTGTGCTTTGAGCGTTTATCAACAAAGGCATCTACCTAGATCATCCACGTAATATCCTTAGTGCATTTCTGCACGGCGCTTGATCTTTGCCGCCGGCTTGGCTCTGTCGGGCTTGGCTATCAAGCTTACATAAGCTGAATCGCGTCTCCCTGGATAATTAGACGCGATCTTGAAGAACATCCTCGCAAGCCCAAAGTGTCGAGCTTGTAAATCGACAATGGCCTCCATATTCGCCCTACCGAATGAACTTATGCTCTCCGCCCTCTCTGCGCGCTTTCCTTGTCGAGACCAGCAAATTCGAACTCTGTCTACCCTTATTTCAGTATGTATACCTTCTGCAATTCCCTCCAGAGCTTCAACATAGCTAACGTGTCGCAGATCCGAGGAGCAGGAAGTCGAAATCTAGTTGTACATGGCCTCGAAGCTACGGGCAAAAGCGCAATCACAAAAGCCCTCCTTGAAGAGCTTTCAAATCCGTCAGCAAATGGCACAACGAACAGCACCAAGCATATTGAGAATCTTCGATTCGCAATTGTGAAGAGTGCAGAATGTATCAATGGCAGACATCTACTTGAACAGACTGTAGGAGCTGTAGCCAAAGCTGTGGAATGGAATGATAACGTTGGCCGCTGCGAGAATTTGGCACAGCTGGCTGTTGAGCTAGGGAGGCTGGTGGAGAGCTGGACTGGTTCTGGAGATGAGGGGGAGGCAAGGAAATTCGTGCTGGTCTTCGATGGCATTGATCGTCAGCGAGATCCGCCTCCGACGCTGCTTCAAGCTCTGGGAAGATTGGGAGAAGTTGTACGTTCGAATTCTCTGCTCAAGCTCTACACATAACTGATTGAATCCCTAGATCCCGAAACTCACAACGATGTTTATCGTAACCTCCCCGCGGCCAAATCTCCTTCATATACCCGGCGTACCACACATATCATTTCCAGCCTACTCCAAGCCTGAACTCCTCCAGATTCTCGCACTTACAACACCTACACCCAAATTACCCAAGGAGACCAAAGAGACATGGTCCAGATATTGCTCCGCAGTCTGGGATTCGCTATCCAAGCATTCGGGACGAGACATTTCATCTTTCCGATCCGTATGCCTCCGTCTCTGGCCGCGCTTCATCAAGCCCATTCTCGACGGATCTTTGAACCCTTCGCCCTTCTCACGGCTCCTCTTAGCGAATCGCTCGCTCTTCCAGAGCGACTCAGCGTTGATTCATACACTCGTTTCCGATACACAGACATCAGCATCAACACTCCACAGCCAGACCAATCTCCAGAGCCTTTCAGCTGCAACCAAGAATAAATATACAGGCATCGGCGCCCAGCTGCCCTACTTCTCGCGCCTCCTCTTAGTAGCCGCCTACCTCGCGTCCTTCAATCCTCCCAAAACAGACATCACATTCTTTATGAAAGCCGCAGCCTCCAAGCGTCGGAAGAAGGGTGGCGGAACAGCACTTACAAAGGGCCGTCCAGGCGTGACTAAGCATCGAAAGATAGCCCGGAAACTGCTCGGTCCACAAGCGTTCGTTTTGGAGCGAATGCTAGCGATTTTCCACGCCATTCGGGAGGATGCCGATGGGAGGGGAAGAGGAAAGAGTAAGAGAGTTGAAGGCGCAGCGGATGTGCAGATGGCTGTTGCGACATTGGCGAGTCTGAGGTTGCTGATTAGGATGGGGAGTGCGGGGAGTGCGGACGTGCTGGACGCAGGGACAAAGTATAGGGTTGCGGTTGGGTGGGAAGTGGTCAGGGGTATTGCGAGGAGTGTGGGGGTCGAGGTAGAGGACTACTTGGCGGAGTAGGCGAGGAGCTTGATATCTGCCTCCTTCATGAGAACCCTTGCTTCTGAAACTTAGAAATTTCCATTGTAGCTTCTGCTGCTCACAATCCAACGTGAAAGACGATCTCCCTTCAATATGGAAGTAAAGCCATCTATAATAATGTGCCAAGACTTCACAAACACCAAAAGAAACACAACAGATCTCGTCGTCTCGAAGCCGAGCTCAAATCCAATCCCAAACAAAACAAGCCTAACAACCACCAAAATGCCGAAAAATAATCCTCGTACCCACAAGTCCTACAACACTTCCATTCGAACCATGCCATCCCTTCCGCACCGTGCTCACACTCTACTTCCTTCCAACATCCAACCTCGAACATCCCAAAACCTACAACATCGCTGACCCCCGTATATTGCCAAATAAGCGAAAACACCTCCACGTACAATCGGAACACCGGCCTGAACTGGCGTGAACACGATTGTACGGATCGCCAATCACCATATACGAACACGAATTACCACTACTTAACAGTGGTAACGACCGAGTAAGGTATGAGGGATTCTAAGTCCAGTTGAAGTCTCCACTTTTTGGCGATGTGCAACAATGGAGCTTCGTGGTTCTAGGTTGCGAAAGTGTATGAAGCATGTTTAACGACATGATGAGCTACCATGGTATCTTTAGTGTTGCCAAGGGTTCAAGATGTGCAACAAATCATTCTTGTACTTTGGTCTTGGATGGTTCTCAATTTAGGCTGTAGACTGCGTGAGCTACTGCTGTCTTTTTGGAAGTGACAAGGGTTCAAGATGTGCAACAAACCACATTTCCTGCTTTAAACCATTCAAATGCTCCAGACCAAACAGAAGCTTGTGACAAGTGCTAGAATCAGGAGCCCTTCTCAGGACTGCCAAGCCATAGCGATATGCAACAAACCACATTTTATGCTTCTAAATCAGCCGAGTGCTGGGACCTAAGCAGTACCCCAGTAGGCTCGGTGAGATAAAGTAGCCTAGCCAGTGACTACAGCTGACCTAGGTGAAGTATTAAGGATTGAGATGATTGTATATGCCGAGCACAACCGGACGATATGCAACAGAGGTTTTACGAGGTAGCTAGAATGGTCTAGAGTGAGCGAGAGATTTCTCTTTCACATATTTTATTCGGCATTCTGCGATTATGGAAGAATGAGATGGAATTGGGCTACCGGCTAGATCCGAGGCTACTCAGGTAGCGTGAGCGCACGGCCATATCTTATATGCATGGAAAGAAAGACATTGAAGAATGACTTTAATTGGACGAAATGTGAAAACAACATTCTGTATCAGTAGAATAAGATGATTGTTGATGTCCGAGACATTTCCTTGAGTGCAGAGATACTGACGATTGGACAAAAGTGAGGATACGGTAAACAAGATAAGCGAGAATTCGCCCGCCCGTAGCCATGAATCCTTCACATTAGGTCTATTCCTGATTGTTCAGCACACCAGAGGTAGAAAAGTCTGTGTGCGACGAGCGTATCCATGCGGTGAGTGGGCCAATATCTGATCTCGAATAGAGATCGCCGGAAATCTCGTCATCACCTGCGCTGAATCGTTCACCTAGAACTTCTTTGGAATCCACAAATCATATCCCATGGAACCTGCTCTATACATATATTTCTTCGAGATACCAAGGAACTAGCGATATGCAACAAAATCTTTTTCATACATCTGATTCCCTCAAATGAGCGAACTATCTGGTGTGCAGCGATGGTAAGCCAAATAAACCTTAGCCGAGAATTTACTTTAACCCTCAACTAGACCCTGACGTAGATCTAGATCTAAAATCTACACGGTGTGAGGCTATCTAAACACCTTCAGACATTGCCGAGCTACCGGCGACATGCAACAGAAATCGTTGGATATGTCTAGATGAGTCAAGTGGTCAGCTAACCGGTAGAGAGGCTAAGTAAGAATCGTCTAGCCGAGGTTCGGGAAGTTACTGTAGGAGACTAGCTTCGAAGCAACACAAATATCGAATTGCATTAGAGACCTTCATACTGAAAGTTTATGAGTTGATACATGACACGAAAAAATAGCCATCATTTATAGATGCTTGCAGTTCGACGTAAAGAAAGTTTTACTGATTAGAAAGGGTGGACAAAATAGCCGGAAATTGCCCCGGCTACGACTTTTGAAGCCCTGGACTTGAATATACTGCAGACAACATGGCAACTCGACGGGGTCTCTTTTGATTCAAAGAGTCCTTCGTGGATACAGGTATCGAGTTTATACCTGCATAATACACCTGCGTAATACACCTCTATGCCAACCAAGTCTATCTCAGAATCCAAACCCCAAAGCAAAATCCAGCACGGTTCACCAAAAACCCAAGTCGAGTACTTCTAGTCATACCATACCGATATTTCATTCCTCACCATCTCATTAGCCATTCATCCTCGCTCCCCTCTACGCCCTCTTCATCCCCACCTTCCTCGGTACCCTGAACACCCAATAAAGCCCAACCGCAACTGCAACATTAACCACCACATACCCCCACAGCACCCCAAAATCCCTCCACCTATTCAAATAATCGATATCAAAATTCCCCAAAAACACATCCGTCGTCGCGATCGGACAGTACGAACACACATCTCTCGCCCCAGGCGTCAACAACCTGCCTCCAGCCGCTTCAGCAAATGGCGTGAGGTAATCAGAACATGTCATGTTTGATGGTGGGGTTAGGTTGAGGAGTTCCTTGGGGGCACAGGTTATATCCGCTTGGCCGATGGCGGTGGACAGGAGGCCGCTGACAAGGTAGGTGGTTGGTGAGATGCGATTCATGAATGTCCAGAAGGCGGGGAGATCGCGGCGGGGGATCATGATGCTGTAAGACGAGACGATCAGTACAAATCCTCATTGTTTGAACGAGAATTAACTGGTGGACTTACCCGCAAAACAGTATACACATCATCCACAGGAAATTCGTCAAGCTACTCGCGATCTCGGCGAGTCCGATCCATGTGATCGCGAAGTGGCAGAGCGTGCTGGTCAGGAGCATGAACTGCCACATGAAGAGGAACACTAAGAAACTGCGGATTATGACATCCTTTGTCATAGCATCGACGTACTGTACTGGGTAGAAGATACAGAAGAATAGGAAGACGGCCATCAACGAGTTCCAAGTTATCTCGACGATGATATTTGCGAAAATGTAAGTCTGCCAGCGGTAGATCTTAGATGGCCGTTCACGCACTTCATACAGATCGCGTTGTGGGATGAAGAGCGGCATCATCTGTTCGTGGAGACTGAGAACCAAGAGGAGAAGCATGAAGATCGCCCACATCTGGGACATGGTGCCTTGGATGGTGGTGCTGGAGTGGTAGCTGAATCCGATGTAGAGGCCGTAGAGGATGCACATGATCATCTTGGAGTAGATGTAAACGGGCATCCGCCAATAGTGTTTGAATGTGCGGATCAAGACTTCTCTGAATTGTGTGCTGAACGATGTGACATATTCGTCGTGCTGGGATGGGTCAAGGTTGAGTTTGGCGATGGGATTCGCACGGTCATCACCAGCGAGCGCGCGGATTCGCTGGAGTTCTTTCTTGGTTGATTGGTATTCTTCAGAAGCGCGCCATATTTGATGCCAGTCGATGTTCTTGGACCCGTCTTTCTTTGGCGTGAGCAATTGGAGCATCCATTCTGCTGGATTGGCTACAGCTGGAATCTTCGGAGCACCATTACGTTCAAAGTAACTGGTGAGTGTCGAAGCATCGTCACCCAAATCACCGAAGTAGGCTGTACGCCCTCCAGGCGCTATGAGAAGTAGACGATCAAACTCCTTGAAGAGAACTGCTGAGGGCTGATGGATAGTGCAGAGTATTGCTTGTCCACTCTTGGTCAGCTTTTTGATCAACTGGCAAATTGCCCAGGACGTTTGCGAATCAAGTCCAGAGGTAGGTTCGTCAAGGAAGATCAACAATTGAGGACGAGCAGCCAGCTCAACACCAATAGTCAATCGCTTTCTCTGCTCGATATTGAGACCTTGCCCAGGAACACCAATAACAGCTTCTGCGTAAGGTCGCATTTCCAACATGTCGATGACTTCTTCCACGTAATCCAGCTTTTCGACTTTTGGTACCTCAGCGGACTGTCGAAGGAGAGCGCTGAATCTCAGAGCCTCTCGAACAGTCATGGTATGGAGGTGCAAGTCTTGCTGCTGCACATAGCCAACGCGATGCTGGAAGGAAGTGTCTGTCGGGCTGCCGTTGATCATGGTCTCTCCGCTGACGACACCCATAGTCACACGAGTCGCAAGAACATCGAGCAACGTAGTCTTGCCTGCTCCAGAGACACCCATCAAAGCGGTGATCTTGCCTGGCTTGACCCATCCGTCAACATGGTCCAGAAGACGACGCTCTTCACCCTTGATCTTGATATCGTAACAGAGATCCTCCCAGTGAAAGATTGATGATCCACCAGTTATGCCAGAAGCGACTCCAACAGAGCTGCTATGGCTTTCGACATCCAACAATCCATGTAGGTCCTCCTTTCCTTGAACCGGCTTTCCACGTTTGAACACTAGAATCTCCCCCTTGCTACGTGGTGGCTTTGCATACTCGGCCGCGACGAGGTAAGCAATCATGAAGAAAACGCAGTATCCAAACAGAATACCGACGTTCCTCCATTTATTCGCATTGCGGTAGTCGTAAGCGGCCTCAATGTAGTCATGACCCATGACAACCGACGAGCCAAGCCGCGAACCGATCACAGAACATATCTGCGAAGCAGGCGAAACGTCGGAATAACCTTCGCCAGATGGTACCATAGATGCGCAGCTGAACTCCCTCCCGTTGAACTCATTAGCCATCATTGCCTCGAAGGCATAACTGATAGGGTTTATGTAATTCATCCATCGTGACCAGCCAGGCATGTAATCCGTGGGAAGTGTGAAGCCGGGATATATTGCCATTCCGAGGACAAGTAGGGCAGTTGGAGCCATTGCTTGTTCGGGAGTTCGAGTCAGACATGCCAGGGTACGGAAAATTGCGGACTGGGAGAGCGTGGTGAGGATGGTAATGAAGAGGAAGAAGAAGTAGTTGCCAGCCGTCCGGTACAGGTTCGCCATCATATACACGGTAAGCGTGAACACCAACATATTCACCACTTTGTATGGAAGATCGATCACATAACTTGCGATCGCCTGTGCCGACTGATGGTAAAACGCATAGCGGTTATGCTTCTCCACTACGGGTCGCTCCGCGTAGATAGTGAGGACCTCAATCTGGCTGGAGAACGCGATGAAAAGAAGCGAGAAGAACATGAGTGCGGCGCGGTAATTGAAACTCGAAGTATCGTTTGCGAGGTTGTAGAACATGCTTCCCAGAATGAGAGAAATCACGACGTGATAGATCAGCCAGATGACTGTGAAGGACGGGTCGGCTCTCAGTCGCTTCCAGGCTCGCCATAACGTGAGCGATACTTGGGATGGGTAGGAGATCATGTAGGCAGAGTTTGGGCGCAAGAACTGTGCTTGTTGCGCTCGACGGCTTTGCTTGTATTCTTCCAATCTCTCCGCAGCTGGGTGAGCATCGCTATAGCCTTCGATCTCACGAAGTAGGATTTGGCGTTGTTTACTCGTCCTCCATCGCTCGGCAAACTGGTCAGGGGTTTGAGGTACGGCATCTTCGCATCCATGACGAGCTTTCCTTTCAACCGGACTCGTCATAGAAGTCAGGAAATCGGCTGTGGTCTGTCGAGGAGGGCATTCAAAACCGAGATCCTCGAAATAAGCTCTAGCTTCCGTGGCCCGACCAAAGAATATCTGTCGTCCCTCATATATGACCGTCACTCGATCGAAGATGTCATAAGCTGACTGCGGTGCTTGATAAATTGACACCGCAGCCGCCACACCAAGGACATCTGCTTGTAAACGTAAATTCTGGCAGAATGTGATCGCGTTCTGGCTGTCCAAACCCCGAGTTGCGTTATCCCAGCATTGGAACTTCGATCCTGTCAATGCAGCCTCTGCAATACTGACACGCTTCCGCTCGCCACCACTGACTCCTCGAATTATGTTGTCGCCTACGCGAGTATTGACCGTATGGGTCAGTCCGAACAGAGACATGATGACATCTCGGAACAGGGTGTCGATTTGATTCCGAGTATACCCCTCGGGAACAATCCTAGACGTTCGTGCACTTGCTGCAAAACTCAGAGTATCGCCAACAGTCAGTTGTGGCAGATGAACATCCAGCTCAGCGTTGTAAAGGACATCACCACGGAGCACTTTCCGGATAGTCTTCAGGTCGATTCCGCGAAAGTTGATTTCGGCATCAGACGATACCCGTAGACCGGCAGTCTCTCCGGCGAGAGTCTTCAGCAGAGTGGAACATCCTGACCCGGGTGGACCAAGAACGAGAAGCATCTCCCCTTTGTCGATGACACCTTCAAAGCCCCGCAGGATTTGTTTCTGGGACCTGGTCCCATTGTCGTGGAAGAGCCTTTTGATCTTGGAAGCTGCGGATAGTATTACACCTGCGACGGTCTTCTGATATTCGGCATCTGAACTCTGGCCGGAAACACTCAAGTGTTGAAAAGAAATTCCAAGGGTTCTCAAAGGAGGAATTCGAGGATCATTTTCGTCAAGTCGGATGAGTTCTGTGACCCAGGCGCTGGCGTCGAACTTTGGATTTTTCGGGTCGAGGGTCAGACGTTGAGCACTTTGGGTGAAGTGCAAGTCTTTGTTACTTTCTGTTCGTTCTAGATCCAAGTTTATGCTATCTGGTGTGTTTGCCATGCTCTTGTTGGCTGGATCCGAGGTGTTGGTCGATGTGGAAGATGTCGTAGGCAAGATTTCGATGGGGAGCAAGTATTGGGTTCTTGCAGTGGGTAGGACTGTTTCTGACTTATTGGTTCGTGTATGAATTATCGTGGTGTTTGTTGAAGATGAATTGTTGATTGTTTAGGTGCCACAGTATACTTATACCAAAGCGCCCCAGGATACCTCGAAGCAGAATGACCGGCCGGTCGTCTAGCAGGCATGCTGTTCCAAAAGGTAGCCATGAGGCGCACACTTTCGAGGCTCCAAGAGAATCTTTACGGACGAAAGTCAACGCATTTCATTCGAAGTTCCATTGTACCATCTTCTTGTTGACATGCTTAATCAGCCACCAATCCTCTCTCGCTAAATGGCCAAGGCGGCGCTTACACCTCGATGCATTGCCCCCGCACTATTCAGGCGTCCGAGAAGCCCGTCTAAGTAGATATGAGAAAGCCACATCAAACGTGGGGAGTGATAGGTCAATCTCTCGGCCGTAACCGCGTCTATGATGGCTCAGCAGCTCTATGGGCACAAAGATTGTTGTCTTGGTCAGAGCGTTCTGACCGACACAAGTCTTAGGCAGCAAGTCATCCAAGCTTCATGACTCCCTGAGAGACAAAGGTACTCGTGGTAACTTCCGCTGAGTGATGATAATCTGCGTATAGTAGCGTTCGCGAGCAAAAGAATGTTCTTGTTCTGCCAAGCCGGCCTCCAAGACATGCGCGGGTGGCAGAGGGCCTTGTTGATCCGGCCGGCTCTTTAAGGATGGCTTTCCACACGGAAAAGCTCAGAACGCAAATATTTGATGGCGACCGGCCGGGTTTGTAAGTGTATCTTATTCATTAAAAATCCCACTGGAGAAGCAAGAGTGTGGAACTTGAGATCCGCTGATTGAGGAGCAGGAAAGGAAAGATGACGGCAACGACTTAACATACGGAGAAAGTGATATTGCAATGAAACTTCCATCTATTCATGCTACTCTACCCTAACATTTTCCCCACCCTCCTTTCTTCTTGTCTGCCTTCAGCTGCCAATTAAGCTCAGCTCAGCTCATCCCATCCATCCATTTTGAAAACGCCGCAACGGGTCCCACCGCCTTACCACAGATCAAACGGCACTCGAGGCTCTTCTACGCACCAGAGCCATAGCGACAATGGGGGAAGAACCGCTGCTCATAATATCATATCTCATAAATCGCTCCACTCTCAGAAAAAAGCCTCCTTCCTTAACGCCACATAAATCAAACTTCCCCACCCTCCGCCCACACACCCCTTCCCCATCCGTTCGATCATCCAACTATGCACTCGTCCAAACGCCTTGTAATGATAAGTCTACCCGCCCTTTCAATTCTTCCGCCGCCTCTTGCTAGGACTGCGCATCCCATTCATGCTCTTCGTGTCTTCTGGTGTGCTGACTTCGGGTGTGGCGACGGTGCTTCCATTCAGACTCTCTACCCTTCCACTGTTATCGTTGGTGCCATCCATACCGACATCGAAATGGCTCTCTCCCAAGCCCGCTGAATCTCCAAAGCTGTCGAAGCTATAGTCTCCATTGTTAGCCATCGGGCTGCTACCTGTGTAGAATGCTCCGGTGTCGAGGAACTGGTCAAGGTCGAGGTTGGCGGCGTCAGGATGAGAAGACTCCATGCCGTTGAAGTACGTATCGCCATCGAGACCGGGGATAGAACCAGATGGACTGAGAGGTGCAAGGGTGGTCTTGACATCATTGATGCGGTGTTCTTGCTCGGCTTGGAGTCGCATCAATTCATCGATCTCCTTCTGCGTATAACCCAGCTCTTCCAAGGTCGGCGGCGGAGGTGGTGTTGGGCTGGTCAGAGCATTGTTGCCGCCGGCCGAGGAGGTATTGGCCATCAAGTTGAGCATACTGTTCCGCTGTTCATTGGTGAGAGGAGAGTTGCCGTTGGAATTTTCGTAGTGGGACAGCATTTCTGGGAACTGCATGGCACTGTTGTTGTTGGGCCGGTTCTGGGCGTTGGTATCTTGGATGATGTTCATCATCATGTTCGACTGAGGAATCTGTGCTTGTTGGCGGTTCATGTCGGGCTTAAATTCAGGCTGAGGCGTTTCAGCAGGAGTGTCGAATAGCTCTTCAATATTTGCAGAGTGCGCGGTGTTTTGGTAGGCGTGGACAGGTTGAGGAGTTGGGGTAGTAGTGGGAGAAGCTGTGGTAGCCCGACCTCCACCACCAGGCGGTGCCATCAAAAGTCTCTGCGGTCTTCTGTGAGGACTCATGTTACCAGGATTCTGTTGTTGTTGGTTCGAGACATCTCCGATATCCACAACACTGCCTTGATGCTGCGGTTCATTGTGATTGAGCCCACTTGCAAACATCTGAGCAATATTTTGTGGGCCCTGACCATCGAGACTCCGGTTGTAAACTGTTGCAAGAAACGTGAGAATAGCGTTTATGGAATTCTCGTGCCTGTCATGAAGTGATTGAAAGGCTATTGACTGCTGGTAGAGCTGGTTGTGATCCTTCCGCAGTCGGGCGATGGCCGTTGTGATGTTGCCTTGTTGCTTTTGAATTTCGGCTAGCTGGTTTTGCAGGGCTGCCACGTCCCGTCTTTGAAGAGGTCCAGACTCTGGGGCAGCTGAGAGAGCTCTTGACTGCTGGACATTGTTGCCGTAGACCTCTTCAATCTCTCTTCCGTCATCATCACTCTCCCCTTCCTGCCCCTCCTCGTTCTTGACTCTGTTCTTCTTGGTTTTCGAATTGCCGCCCTTGGGCTTGTTGATAAGCCAAAGTAAGTTGGGATGGCCGCGTTTGAAGTATGGGTTGTAGTATTCGCTGGGACTCTTATTCTTCCTTTCACTCGCCTTCATCGAATTATCCGATAGCCCGACTCTCTTGTGGAATCCATACATATTCAGCTGTCTGACGAAGGATGCATAATTATTGTGCTTGAAAAGCTCGGGAATCAGCGTCTTTGCAAACTCGTCCTCGTCTAGCACAACAAATGAATCGCCTCGATCAGACCATCGTATAAGCTCGGTGTTTTTCGATTCGTCGAGGAAGCTGAAACAAGATTAGTATACAAATGGATTCGGCGCAGGGACTTGTAAACGCCTACCTGCTTAGCTTTTGAACAAACGGGGGAATCTGTTTGCGTTTGGACTGCGCATCTCTCTTTGCAACCGCAGCCCGCTCCTCCAACAACTCGATATTATCATTCTCCTCCATCACTCCGTTGCCGTTCTGAGGATCAAGTATCGAATCATCTCCAAATTGGCCCCAAGGATCGGCAGAATTGTCGTAAGGCATTCGTGGTCCAGTTTGGACGAGTTGTCGATTGTTGGGCCGACGGGCCAGTTGCGTCGAAGCTGCTGTAGGAATTGACTGATCGAATTGAGGCTGAGACGTTTGAGCGCCGGCGTAATTATTCATATTGAAGCCGGACTGATCAGCGAAGCGTGTGTTGTTGTCGGTCTGCTGGTTCCAATTAAGGAAGTCGGCATTCGACACCTGGCTAGGTGCATTGTATGATTGTGACATTTGGCTGTTCTGTACGGCTGGCGAGGACCCTGGGGCTGCTCTCTTTCTGGGATTCGCGGGAGGCATGTGAAGGGACACGCGACCTTACGATGCGGTCAACGGGGCAGTTGTGAGTTGGGACCTCCGTGAAGGCTGGGTTGTGGGTGTTGGCCAGGCTGGCGGATGGATTTGAGGTTTCGGAGAAGGTCGAGGCTGACTGCAGCCTTCCTTGCCGCTTCAGGCTCCTTGCGCTTCAGAACACCCGACGATATCGCAACCGTGCTGTGTGTAACCGTTGGCACTATGTTCGTTTGATGTGTTCACGATTGCGTAGCTTCTGGCTTGGGCCGGGGATTGGCAAAGTGTCCTGTAGAGTGAAAAGATTGTGGTGGCTGTAGTTTAAATGTGCCACAGCCTCAGAGGAGTCAAAGAGGAGGCAGAGGCAGATGGAAAGAGGAAGCCCAGGTGTCTTGAGGTCCTTCTAGCAGCACTTCTATTGTCGTAGACAAAGATTTGAGACTTGCTCCGCGAAAGAATGATCGTCGATGGATCAATGCGGAGGGTTCGGGATCCTGCAGGGTCGGCTCGTTGATTGTTGGTGGTTCCGGAGGTTTTCGCAGTCTTTTACCGGGGTTTTGTATTGTGTTTCACGGATTTCGAAGGCGCCTCAAGTGATTGAAGATATACTCATGGTGGTACGATGCGCAGCGAATGAAGGAGGCGGTGGGTTGAGTCAGTACTTTGCGGGGTGGTATGTTTTGATATCTTTCTCGCCCTGACGTCTTCAAGCCATTCCCCATTTCGCGAGATTTCCATCTGACTTGTCAGCTACTAAGCACAAGCGAGCCAATTATCAGTGCCGAGATCTTCAAGGCGAGGCTGTAGATGCATAAGGCTGAAGCCTTGTGAATAGTTTCATAGCCAATCTAGAAATGAATGGCACGATTAAATGTCGCAATAATTGCAGCATTTTGTTTCCTTCCATATGCTGTGATTTGTTGACTTGTGCAATGTGCTGAATGCAGTGAGAGATGTTGCTGAAAGGATCATAATCGTGATCAAGCCGGGTTTCTGAGGCTGGGGCTAACATTGCAGCACACCGAGGGATTGAAGGTCCAAAGCTGGCTTCTCCTTCCTTGAAGGAACCAAATATGGAACATGCAAAGCTTTCAGTCAAGAAACGTTGAATAGTAGGAATTTGGTGCACGAGATTATGATTGTCATAGTTTTGAGTCACGCAAGGTTGATACAGTGGATTTGGCGAGCATGCAAGAGCTATCTGCGGGTTAAAAAGACAACTCCTTGATTCAAAAGTCTTTTGTCAGCTGCGGATATGACTTTCCAGGTCAAGGCCGCTACTTTAAGCAGCCAAGTCACATATACAGCATTGATGCTGAGATCAAAGACTCGTCGAGTACCTTTTGCTACTTCTTTATCATCACTTAGCACCCCTCCCAGCCAATGCCGAAGCCCTCGACAGCTTGTCATTCTTGGCTGAGTCCCAAGCCCTTCCAGAGCCTCCCGCTCTCGCCTCCCTCTGAGCCTTCATTTCCTCCTTTAACGTCCTAGCCTTCTCTCTCGGATCGATAACGACCAACTCATCTTCTGCTTTCTTCCTGTAACTGAGGTCCTTACCAAGCTTGTCTTCTTTGAACGACAAGGCATGAGACATCCATCCGGCATCATCAATATCATCATCCTCAGCTTGATCTTCCTCATCCCACTTCTTGCAAGACTGACAGTTCGCAATGAAATGCAAGTCGCAAAGAGCTGCCTCCTCATCTGAAGCATCGGCTCCATTCTTTCCCTCGTCCTTTGCTGCGGACTCAGGCTTGACAACTTCTTTCTCTGGCGGAGCGTTTTGCAATTTCGATTGGAAGGCTTTCAGAATGTCTAATGTGCTTTGATCGGGAACATTCTCTCCGGGACGTCGTTTGCGACCACGGATGGAGTTTTTGGGTATCATTGACTCAAGTGCTGATTTCTTCTTTTCTTCGACAGGAGCCACGGTGACATTTCGTTTCATAGAAGCTTTCAGTTCTGCTATCTGAGCATTCGTCTTCTCGAGTAGGGACGACACTTTCTGTACCGGCTCTGGTGATGAGGAGATATCCCTGGCCTCGACCTTTGCTGCTCGATTTGGTAGTGTTTTTGAAGGTGGCGTAGGTTCTGGTGACGATTCGATAGACATGGGCTTCGCAACCTTCTTCTCGACCTTTTTCGATTTCTCTTGTTTTGGTTTTGGTTCAGGTTGTGTATCCTCCGTATCCATCACAATTCTTGTATCGAACTTGGCCTTCTTGACCACAGGAGCTGCCTCCGCGTCCCCTTCATCATCCCCGAAACTCAATAATTGCTTCCCAGCCTTCCGCTTCTTCTTTTTCTCCACGACCTTCGGTTGCTCTGTGATAGTCGCCGTCCTCGCCCTCCTAACCATATCCTTGAACGGATTAACCAATACCTCCACGCTGGTAATCTTTGTAGGATACAGCGGCCTATCATCCGGTCCTACTTCCGCCTCTCCCATCCTCGCAACATTATAAATTGTCTCCCCCTCGACCCTTCCAAACAGCGTATTCTTGCCCTGCAGTTCCGGCGTATCTCCCAGCGTAAGAAAGAACTGACTACCATTCGAATCAGGCCCTTCATTTGCCATTCCCAGCAGTCCTCTCCGATTGAATTTAATTCGACTGTGAAACTCGTCTTTGAATCCTACGCCTTGCCCACCTGCATTTGCCCCCTTGCGATCCTCCATAGGCCAAATGCCGTTCTCCTCGCGCGACTCGGCGTATTGCCCGCCATCGTAGATGCTCTCGCCGCCAGACCCTGTGCCTGTTGGGTCGCCTCCTTGTAGAATGAAACCTGGTACTAGACGGTGGAAGATTGTATTGTCGTAGTAGCCATCGAGACAGTGCTGGAGGAAGTTGCGACAGGTGAGGGGGATTTGTTGCGCCCAGAGCTCGAGGGAAATATCGCCAGAGGTGGTGTGGAGGATGCAAGAGGCGGTGGGTTGGGGCTCGAGATTGTAGAGGGAAGACATATTGACGGTTCGTAGGAGACCTGCAAATTAATGAGGCAATCGTAGAGAGTGTCTTGAAAAGGATTTGGGTGTGGTGTTGAGGTGCCGAGAAGCTCTGGAACTTGCAGCTTTTTTGATGGAGCCGAGGGGTGCGGCGTTGGCTTGGCGTTCAGCCCCATGTTGATCAATCTCACGTGGAGTAAGCCGACAAAGTTGACCTCAGATTCGATGGAGATGAACTTGAGTTTCATTGTCATTCGCTATTGAATGTGTTTTTAGTACTTGGCATCAATGGAAATCAATTTAGAAAAATCGCTACTGCTACAAACTCCATACTCCACGAACCTCTGCCCCCAACCAAATTCGGATCATTATTTACCATTTGCCTTCTTGCTTTCCTGTTTCGCTTGCCATTCTTCAACCACACCATTATAACACGCTGGGTAGTAGGGAGAAGTGAGTTCCTGCCACAAGTTCTTCTGTCGATGGTTTTCCAAGCCCATATCCCGCAACAGCAAATCGAAATAAGGAACACCTTCAAACACAAAGTCAGGCAGACTTGCACCATAACCACACGGATATCGCCATTTCCCCCATTGCGTATGAAGCATGACCTCGTCTGTGATCTCCTGCTGAGACTTGGCGATTCGTTCTAGTTTCCCATCGAGAAATGCTGAGATCCACAGAGCACTATTGCTTGCACACGTCGCCGTGCTGACGCAGGAAACCATACCAGAAAACGCCAGATTCCGCTTCGCTACAAAAGATGGAGGTACAATGAAGCGGTACATGCGCAGCGGGTCAGCTGTCTTTTGCTCGAACTTCAGCTCGGGTTGATTTGCTAGGCGGGGAAACATCGACAAGATCTTCCTATCAGCTTCTTGTGCGAGTTTGAGCTTTTCGATTTTGGTATGAGGAAGTCCGAATTCTTCTTCTGGCAGCCCGGTGAACTTGAGGCTCGACTCCTTCTTCCAGCCCGTTGAGCAAATCAAAGCATCGGCTTTGAGTACGTCCCCACCGCTGAGGACTACAGTCTTTGGTTCGAGATGGTCGATATTATCGATGTGAACACGGATTTTGCCTTCCTTCACCATGGCAAATAAGTCTCCCTTGTAGTTGAGAATACTCAAGCCACTGCCGATCCAGAAAGCCGAATTCCATGGCTTCAGCTTCTTCAGCTCTGGATGGCTGTCGTATCCGTTCGCGCTGAGTACGTCGCCACCAAGGACTTTCCAGAATAGATCTACGAGGATTCGCCCGAATGCTGTGCCATGGAGGAAATTGCGAGGTCCTGGGTATCCATCTTCACCTCCCCAAGGACACGGAGCCATCCATGACATCCAGCGCACGTTGAGAAGTGCGTCGAGTCTCTTTTTGAATGGCGTCACGAGTCTGGGAGAGATCCTATATTGAAGTTAGATTACTTGCTCAGAGTTACAGAGCACAGATCTGCTTACCATACTGGACCATGGCCATTTGGTCTAATGATAAGGTCAACAGTCGCACCCTGCTCGACCATCGCATACGCCACGTCATAAGCAGACTTCGCACCTCCCACAACGACAACATTCTTTGCGTCCTTCAACTCAGGGGCTTTCTTGCAGAAATCCTTCGCATGGAACCGCGGAGCCTCGAACTTTTCCTCGTTTTGGTAATGAGGCATATTCGGAGTAGAAGTAAGGCCCGTCGCAACGATGAGCTTCTCAGTCCTCACATTCTTGGACTTCTCGTCCTTCGTGACGGAAAGTTTCCAGGTGCCGCTCGCCTCATATTCGATGAGGTCGACTTTGGTGTCGAATTGGATCTTGTCAAACACACCGAAATGTTGAGCGTAGTCGGTAAGATATCTATGCAGGGTGGCGGCTGGAATATGCTCATATGGTTGCACGGCATAGGTTCCTACACTCATTGGAAAGTCTGGATACTCGTACGTGCCGACCATGTTATTTGACTTGAGGCCGGGGTACAACCGATTTTTGGACCAGGTCCCACCGCATGATTCTGCGGATTCAAAGACGGCGATGCGTGCTTCTGGGTGCAGCTGGATGTATGTCTTCGCGGCAGCGAGACCAAACCAGCCTGAGGTATGTGTCAGTACTTGGTTCTCATCTCATCGTTAAATTTACTTCCAAGCAGAAGTGAGGCTGATACTGACCTGCGCCAATTACGACCACATCAAAAGACTCCATATTATTATTGCCGATGGTGGGTACAGATTCTGACATTCAGCCGTGCCACTTCACCGACGACCAGATGATCGGGTCGGCAGATGGATATTTATATTCACAAGCTGCACGGGATACACAGATGAAGTTGACAGCAGTACAGTATCCGCTGATAAGATTGCAGTGCGGAGCGTGTGCAGCGGGGGAACAAGCCACCACAGCCGAATACTGGCTAGTTCCTGGAATAGTGGAACGATGATTACCTCGGATTAAGGGGAGCAGATAAGCAACGATGTGTTTACTCGATTGAGATAAAGTTGAAGTCAAAACTCGTCGGACCGAACACCTGGCTTTCTGAACATGTCGATAAGAAACTGCTTTGCACGAAGGTTGGAGATATCTTTCAAGAAGATGAGTGGCCGATTTGATCGACGTGGTGTTATCAGAACTGTTTACGCCACAAGCGAGGAACCTTAACCTATGACCCCGCATTCTTCTATCTGGGAAATACCCGCTTGGGATACTGGGCAATTATCCGCCTGGTTTGCACTTTGAGGTCGTCATTTCGAGATGAAACACTTGAGGATTGAGTTTTCTCTACTGAAAATAATGCTCAGAGGATCAAAGATCTACTCATAAGCTATCACGCCATCAATCGTTCCCGCGTGCAAACCACCAGTAATAGGAATATCCGCCGCCGTCGTATGTCTCGCCGCGTCACTCAGAAGGTAAACAACCGCACCCGTCAAATCGCTCTGGTTACTCAGACGTTGGTTCGGAGGTGCAAGCCACATCTGGTCTCCCTCCCTCTTGCTCTTCGTATCTCGGACCGACCTCGTCATTTCCGAATCCACGAAACCGGGGGAGATGGTGTTGCAGCGGATTTTATGAGGGGCAAGCTCAACGGCGAGAACTTTGGATAGCATCATGACTGCGCCTTTGGAAGCGTTGTATGCTGCCATCCTGTAGCCGGGAAGTGCGATATGTGCTGATTGAGAGGCGAGGAGCACGAAGCTGCCTCCGGTTCCTTGCTTGATGATTTGTTTTGCGCAGAGCTGGGCCGTGAAGAATGTTCCTCTGACCTGCACAATCGTTTAACACAAACTCGATCAAAGTCTCGGGGACGTTGGCACTCACATTGATATCCTGAATTCTATTGAACTCATCCCACGTCTGTTCCACGAACGGCTTATCAATAGCAATTCCCGCAGCCAATACACATCCGTCAACCGATCCCAAGACTTTCAGTACCTGCTCAAACGAGGATTTCAGACTCTCCTCTTTCGTGACATCGGTCTGGATGTACGATGTTTTCGTGCCGAATTTCTTGAGATCTTCGAATTCTGGAACCGGCTTGGATTGAATGTCTAGAATAGCGACATTGCCTCCCATCTCACAGATTGCGCGAGCGCAGGCAAACCCGATGCCTTGTGCTCCCCCCGTGATGATGTAGTTGCGTTCACGCAGCTCGAAGAGAGGTCGAACATCCTCGAGTTTCGACGCGTCGGTCATGCTGGCTGTGGAAGTGAAGGTGGAAGTTCAGATGTTCAGTGGGGTTCTCAGAAGAAAGTTTGGTTGCGGGGTACTGTAGAAATTATCTGGAGAAATGGGACCTAAGGTGGTATCACGTTTTGAACGATCTTCAAATTTTTGTTTTGAAGCTATTCAAACCAGCCCCACACTTGATAGCTCTAAGCGGATAATGCACCCGTAAGGTTAATGTGCTATCACATCGACGCCGATTTGATAGCCCGACTTGGCAGGGGGGAAAGCAAAACAGCGGAAATGGGCAAGCGAGCGGATAATGCACCTATGAGCTGATCAGTCAATAAATATACTATCTACTGATAAGCTACCCAGGCCGGCCGGAGCTCGGAATGACACAACCACTTTATATAATTCTAAATAAGTAATTCTTATATCTTCAATCTGCAATACAGCCTGGTCCTAATCTTACGACTTTTTTCACTCGAATAGCGATACCTGAGAATTCGCAGAAATATGTCGAAACTTTACGGCGACATATCACAACCTCCCCCAGCACTCCCACAACCTCATCTCAAACAGCTGCGTAAAGGCGTGTCTCTTTTGCTTCCATTATCGCGACGAGGATACGGACCTGGTCTCATTATTCTCGTGCCTGATCATGACAAGCAGTTAAGCATTGAGGATGGAATCCCATCTCCTCTCATGAAGTGGGGTGAGGAAGGATATGTCGTTGTTGAGATCCAGAGCTCGGCACTAGCTGGAGCTGAGGAGAGTGTTCTGAGAGAAGCAATCAGCGCCATCAAAGTATGCGAGAAATGCGACCAGAAAGAAAAGATTGGGGTTGTTGTCTATGAGCCGAGGCTCTGGAGTATTGCATCGGCATGCATCCCGTCCTTTCCTGAGATCGTCAGCGCAGTCATATACGGAGACTCAAATTCTCAAATCAGCGAAGAGAAGTCTCCAATGACTTCAATACCACTTCTCGTCCACTATCCCGGCCCTCCGACAAGAAAGACATCTCGGACAACAGCTCTCACGGAATACTTCTACCCCGCCACCACATCCCCCGCCTTCGCCCTCCCATTGCAACCCACCTTCCACTACACCACCGAAGCCGTGTCTCACACCCGGAATCTCACCTTCCTGAAATCACATATGGGCGGCCCAACATTCGACCTCGAAGCCATTTGGGACGAACACACCTTCTACGAATTCGAAGATCGCAGCGTCGAATGGACAATGAGCACTATGGTTCAAGAGCCATACGTAAACCACGTGCCTACTCTCACTGGTGGAGTCGGCAGAGAAAATCTGACGAGATTCTATCGCGAGAATTTCATCTTCAAGAACTCGCAGGATACGAGTATGGAGTTGGTTAGTAGGACGGTCGGGGTAGATAGGGTTGTAGATGAGTTTCTGTTTGGGTTTACGCATGATAGGATTGTGGATTGGCTGTGAGTATTGTGTTTATTTTGCATATTTGAATGTTTTACTCCCAGATTAGCTCCCGTTTTGCTTTCTGGTTCGCGTCGATTGAGTAGTTGTCTAGTGGGAGAGTGGATCATGCTAATAGCTTCTTAGGCTACCTGGCGTCCCACCAACATTCAAAAAAGCTTCTGTGCCTTTCACGGCGATCGTTAATATTCGTGGTGATAGGCTCTATCATGAGCATATTGCTTGGGATCAAGGGACGCTGCTGAGGCAGTTGGATTTGATGCCGGAATACCTGCCATTTCCGTATCCTGGTGTGAAAGAAGGCGAGGAGCAAGCAAATTGCGAAAAGGGGGGTGAGAAGAGAATAGAATATAGGGTTCCTGTGGAGGGTATCAAGACAGCTCAGATGCTAAGAGAGAGGAATAGTGTGCCGAGTAATGAGATGTTTGCGTATGAGGCTCGTGAGGTGAAGGTGGATGAGGGCAAGTAGTTCTCACGGGCGTCTGTGTACTAAAAAATTACAACTTCGATTGATGCATATAAGTGGTGAAGAAACCTCTATCCCCGTTAAGAGAATCTTACTGTTCCACTCAAACCTGAAATCTTACCTCGAAGCGCAGACCGTATTCTGAGAGCCTGATATGGCTGGTGTCCACGTGACGCACATGAAACTGCACAATCTCATGTCTGGCTTGAGGAAAGTGCTTTCATAATCAGAGGAATGCAGGAAACGGGATAGCATGTTCATCGCAACGTATTCGGAGTGGCTAGATTCGCGTGCTAAGTCCATATGTGGAGATATGTTATAGGTGATTCGGCCTGTGATGTCGTGTGTTGCTAGGCTATCAGACCTTGGACACTCACCTACAAGCTGAAACGGAAATTCTGGAAAAATTTGAAGTTAGTCTCACAGCTGTACCAATCTTTACAGACATTATATATGGTAAAAAACGGCATAGATCATCGTCTAATTGGACTTTCGACTTAGACTAGACGTCACCCACCTACATCCTTTATTCACGAATATTTCAAGCGCGTTGGGTTCAAGGCTAAGAATTAGGGTCATCCATCACTATCCAAAAAAAAAAAAAATGTCTCCTTGTCTGTCTTTATCTTGCACCTTCATACTTCTCACACAAGCATTCAATATCGTCGTCAATGTGAGAACATTGTTCATCTCTGTCTTGACAATTACCAGATCCCTGCAAGCTGCAAAAATTTACCGAGTAAACAAACCGAACAAAGAAAAGCTTTGGAGTTGTCCAAAACAAATACAAGGCGTCAAAGTTAGATTGTTCACTGATGATGGATATGGGCTCGCAAGGTAATGAATAAAATTGAGAACGCAAGACCCAAATGCTAATATGACAGCTGCGGCCGCGATGGAGTGCGAAACACAGTGCCTCCTCGGTAGCAATAAAGATCCATATCCTGCCCACTATTTTGAAGGAACTTTTGCACCTGTCGAGAGACCATCCACCGTTCCAACGACTCGTCATAACAGCACCCAGGGAGGGGGCAGCTCACCCACAAACACGAATCCTTCGACACTCGCTCGCGATAGCAATTCACCCCGTGTTCGCACACCTCTTCCAAATGGAAAGCCAAACAGCAAGGATCAGAAGACGTCTGATTCACCAAAGGAAACCACAGATGTCCCAGTCATTCCGGACGGGACCGCGATGAGCAATGGCCAGATATCTGATGCACAACAAAAGATCACACATTTCGAAACCAGCATGGAGCGGATCGCGCAAAGCAATGTTCAGACTTCTCATCCACAAGGCCAGGTACAACAAATTGGAACTATGATGGAGGGAATTGCGGAGAGCGACATCGTGAGCCAAACCAGCAGCACTCATCGTCGGCAGTCAAAACGAACGCCCAAACCTAAACAGCACTTCGACAGTATGTCTGAAACGCAAAATAGCGCAGTACCTAAAGCCCCTCCCGAAAGAAAAGAATCAGCAACCAAAAAGGCACCAAAGGCTGGAGGTAAGGTTGGGGGAGTAAGGGACAGATTCTTCTCGGACGCTGCCAAACGAGCAAAGCTTGAGGACGACGTACCTTTGCATGAGATTCAAGAGATCAAAATGGATATCAAGGAAGCAGAAAGCAGCGGTGCTGGACCTTTGGATTACGGCGAAGACGTCCTTCAGGCCGCAGATGGGCTCATGTCTTTACGCGAAGAGTGCACAATTGAACAGCTCCGCATACATGGACCCGAAGCTGCCATGACTCTGACAAATTTCTGGGTTTACATACCCATTAGGGATAAGATGGCAAAGGGGAAGGCAATCGCTACCGAACAAACATCAAAGCAACAGGCCTCTATCAGGAGAAAGATGGCACAGCAAGAGGCATTGACTGGAATGTCCCTTCCTAATACACAATCTCGCAGCTGGCGCGAAGAGAGAAGAACGAATGGTGTAACAGGAAAGGAAGGAGGTAACCGTCGCAAACAGGCTACGAAGGGGAAAAGTGCAAAACGAACTATCGAAGATGACCCTTCGTCAGACATGACCGATTGCGATACAGTCGGGAGAGCCAGCGACGACGGAGAGCATAATTCCAGCATCAAGTCTACCTCCTCTCCAGACAACGACGAATCCGACGACCTTTCGGCCTCTTCTCAGCCCAAGGTACTCCAAATATCGGCTACCAAAGCAAAAGCTGGATCTGCTCGTGGTTGTGGTCAACGAGTTTCTCGTTCATCGTGAATATCCTGCAGCGCACTGTTCGAAATGGCACACAACATGGATCAAAGCATGCGTGCGGACAGTGAAGAAGTAATGCCAACCCAGGGTCAAAAACGCAAGAAAGGGAACCAACCTACAAAGTACGAGTACCGCGGCCCTCCAGCATATTTAATGGCAAGTCTCTTTCCAATGACAATATTCTCTAATCCGGGTCCATTCTGCTGCCACAAGCTGCCACAAGACGTACAGGAAAGCAATGCTAATTCAGTGAATAGTATCCCGACCGAACAGACCCTTGTGAGCCACACTGTGAATGGAGAGCGCTTTCAAGCAACAATCTTATCACCAGCGCAGATCTCAATGCTTTCCAACGAAGAGATTTGTACAATGCTAACTTATCCTTCGCAGATGCAAATCCAGAAAATATCGTGCAAGACCCCGACGGAACGAATCGAGTCATAATAGACAATCGTCGTCCACCTGCTCCTCATATGAACCATCGCCGACTACCACCTCCTTCTCGCTACCATGAGACTTCGCCCATGCAACCTCCTCGTTTTGGCTACAATCATCCTCAGTCTATGAACAGCGTCCCTCCATCACAACATAATTCTCGGTACATTGGTCCTCAGTCTCCGAGTAACGCTCTCCAATCTCCTCTAGGTCAATTTGGCGGACCGCTTTTGGATAGCTTCGCTTCGCAACGCGAACATTCCTCCTATGGTCTGCAGACCTTGGATACCCTCAACCCATATCAAGATTCATATGGGCGTGGTCACCAACATTTGAACGACTTCGTCACGAGTCCTGCGCACTCCTACAATCATTCTCAACTCTTGAATGACTTTGCTCCATATCCTCCATCTTCCTCTGGACCTCTGTACTCGGAAAGCCTCCGTACACAGCCTGCGCTTTCGCATTCAGACCTCCAACCTCCATACGGGTTCAGTCGACAACCCCTTCCCCGAGGCTCACAGCCTCCCGATAGTTTCAATACATATCGACCTCCCGCCTACGATAATTCTCGGCCCTGGCATGATTTAAGCCCACGTCCTCCATCTGGTCTTGAGCCTCTTGCTTCGAACACTTTTGCTACACAGCCTATGGTTGCTCGCTCAACATTTCAGCCTCAGCATAGCGCCAGTCCGTATCTTACTACATCCCACGAGACCCCTCGGCCTTTCAGTAATACTCCATCCCCCCCCTTTTCCCATCCTCAACCTGCCGAGTCTTCCGCACGTCATGTTTCCGCCTCTCATTCTCAGCGACCGGACTCTGCTCCGGCGCATTCCTTTCTGCACTCTCGCGCGCAATTCTCGCATGATATTCAGTACCCATCCGTACCAAGCCCTGTCGTTGGCCACTCCAACGATGGACACAAGCGAATCGAGCTGCAAACAGGCAATGCACAAGACGGTACAGCAACGGCACCAGGGAAAAAGAAGAGGGGTCGACCGCCGAAGGATAGAACTCAAGAGTCATTTCCGATAGGATCTCAGCGAGTTAAGGATGCTGTCGGGTCAGCTGATGGACCTGCAACGGCACCAGCAAAGAAGAAGCGGGGTCGACGCAAGAAGGAAGAAACTCAGGACTCATCTCCGATAAGATCTCAGCGAGATGGTGATGGTCTGCGAGAGTCTGAAAGATCAGGACATGTTGAGGATACTGATGGGCCAGTTGATGGACTGGTAGCGGTACCAGTGAAGAAACCGAAGGGTCGACCTAAGAAAATAAAAACTCAGGATTCATCTCCGAGAGAATCTCAGCGAGGCCGGGGTGGCCTACGAGAGTCTGGGAGACCAGGTTATGCTGAAAGTACCGACGGACCAAATGATGAACCAACTGATGGACCGGCAGTGGCACCAGTGAAGAAGACGAGGCGTCGACTCAAGAAGGTGAAAGCTCAGAAGTTATCTCGAATACCGAAGATCCCGTCGTCAGTACCGACGCCACCAAGGGTCACACACGAACAGCTTCAGCAGGATATCAATGACTTCCGCACAAGAAAGGAGATTGATATGATCGCACTCGAAGAAGCAGTACAGGTAGCAGAGGAAAACCAGCGCGCGTACTCAGCGACGATTACTTGGGATTATGATTATATTGCTAGCGGTGGTCTCCGCAATAGGATATTGGAAGATAATGACAAGCAGGGACAGGAGATTTCATCAGCTCTCCGGAAGGTAAGTGATGGTAGTGATTCTGCCCTTACTGGTCATGATTAACAGCCATTAGGACGTATCGAGGGGGAAAGAGAAGAAGCTAGAACGGGAGGACCAAATCGAACCGGCTTCTAAAGAGAAAACTTAACGTCTCGAAGGATAATCGTTCGACTTGCATTCCACGCTCTTGGTTACTATCAGCTACTGGTTCATGCCGCGGCACAGGGTCTGCATACAAACCTTGTTTGGCGCTTTCGGCTTTTGACTTTCACCGGCAACTTCTTCGACTCGAGTGGAATATTTGTGGGGGGTTTTCTTTGGTTGTTGCGTGGTTTACGTTCAGGAATACTCGGACATTACTCCTCGTTCTGCTGATTGTGTTTTTTTGCGTGTACTTTTTCTCCCATTATTAGGCTTTCCTCGTTTGTTTCTGTATAGCCTAGTCGTCTCACATTCCTGTCGTTGTTGGGTTTATTTTTTCATGGGCAGAAATTCTCGGAGACTCGGAGGGTGTTGCATAGTATTGATATTGTATTTGCGATCACAAACTATCTGTTTCTGCCTTTGCTACTCTGCTCTGGCCCTTGGCGAATGTTGCTGCAACTATCAAGGGAAAACAAGCAGTTGCTTCCACGTAAACCTAGGTTTTCCTGAGTTAGCACAATTCGTCCAGACCAATACAAGTTACTCATCACTCAATCCGGTCCTTGCTATACCACCCCAGAATATCCCATCTAGTGTTAACAACACGTGAGAGAGAGAAAAAGAAGGTGACAAAAAAAAAAAGAAAGAACTAACCTTCACACTATCCGCCCCAACCTTAATCTTTCCCCAACTCACCGCCTCATCCGGTCTCGCTCCAGCATCACTTCCATCAAACTCCTGCGCCGTATTGATATAAACCGCGCTCTCTGCGCCATTACGCATCAAGCACGCATTCGCTATATGGTGTTTTACTATCCCGCCACCGAGGATTATCATGCCTGCTCGTTTTGCGCGCACGGAGATCGTGTTGAGGCGCCGGATGTCGTGGACGATGTCAATTTTTAGCTGCTGGGGAGAGCTCTTGAAGGTGTGGAAGTAGAGCATATCTCCCAACGAGCCATCCGTCAAAGCCGGACAAAACACAGGGATGTCATTCTTCCACGCCCAGTAGTACACGGATCGCTCATCATTTATCTCCTTCCCGAGACGATGGATTACTTTTGAGGGCGTCCAGTTGATCTGGTCTTCCACCGGGAGGGCTTTGGAGGATTCTTGTTCCGAGAGCATGGTGTCGAGGATGGGAACGACCCAGTCTTCGAAGAGGCAGTAGTTGTTGTTGGGCACGATGAGATTGCCGATTCGGTTGAGGCCTTTGGAACGGAGCTCCGAGCCGGGCGTGGAGAAGGAGCCCATGTAGGTGTCGCCGAGGCATTTTATCAGGTCTTCTTCTATTCCGCCGGCCGTGGTGACGATTGCTGAGACGTGCTTGTGTTGCACTAGGTACCGCAATACCCCGCGGAGACCAGAGGAGATGAGGTTGGAGGTGTAGCCGAGGAAGATGGTTGTTTTTGCTGAGGGGTCTGAGGGGTCGGTCCAGGTGCGCTAGACGTTGTTAGAGATGTCTTGGTTTGAAGTAGATGTGTTCTCTGGGAGGTAATTGGTCGTATGAAGGTGGATTCGGAGGTTGAATGAAGTCCGACAGAGCCGGAAGCAGATAAGGCATAGAGAGAATATGGCATGTGATATATGCTCATGGAGGAAGAGGAGGAGATAAATATGGAATGGTGGGTATTGCTTTTGGAAGATTCTTGTGTCAAGCCGTTGTGCTTGACTGAGACTCGTTGCGTTCTGAGGAACAATAATGAAACGCAAAAATGGATAAGTGACTAAGGAAAATAATGTACATACCATATTATTGATAATCCTGACAGCCTCTCCAATCGAACTAGCCTGAAATCCCATATTGTTCATCCCACTCATGAGATCATCCACGGTAATAGGCCGTCCTTCAAAAGTGTTAAAATCGAGCTCCTCGACCTTTTGAGAGCCTTCCGGCATCTCATTTGAGGGTACCAAGACAGCATCTGTGACTGTTGAAGGTGGAGCACCAGATGGTGCTGTTTGTGTTTGATCCGTCATGATGTGGAACTGTGTATTTGACGAGAGATAAAGAGGAAGAAGCCTTGGGCTTTCTCGTCTTAAAGAGAAATTATGGAGCTACTGGTTCTACTTCAATATTCGCTTGGTCAAAACCCTACCACCAGTGCGAGTAGTTCCTGACGATGATCAGTACTGACAGCGGGTAGCCGGAACGTAGCCAAGGTTACGAAGAGAACTTTACTCAGAAGCTATCTGGTAAACCATGCATAGACCCCGAGTTGGTCGAATCTTAGCTCGTTGTAGTCTTGCAAATTGGGCTTAAGTGGTGCCTGACTTCAATTATCCTCAATTTCTGTGATGAAAATGTAGAATCCTGGATTGGCAATCCTCAAAAAAACCACGGTGATCTGAAACTTATTATGCTGTAAATAACAAATTTATGATCGTCCTTGAATATCGTATTATGGTCTGAGCACATCGATTTGTTGACAGTTGCATTGATGTTTTGCCCCGCCTACCAGATTGTCCAAACTTTGTGTCAAAAATTTAAGCGCGAGGCGGCTCTTCTGTGGTGCTGTGTTTACCGAGAAGTGGCTGCAGGGAGCCTTGGACCGGACAGGGGTGACTAAAAGGTCCCGGCCCAACGCTAAACTCCTTTTAAGCGCGTCCCATTCGAGATCCCAATCTGGTACAGCACGAACTAAGCAGGCTAGGCTCTTCAGCTCATCAACCTCGTCTTCACACTTCAACATCATCCCTCAGAAAGCCTTCGTCGCCTTCAGTCACTCGTCGCCAACCTTCCCCAGGCGCCAGACAGCATTGTGCTGATTTTCACGAATTTATGACCTTGGTACTCTCGAGAACACGATATCCGCTGCGTTGCCCGCAGCCCTCTGCGACGATTGACGGCTCCACACTCTTCAATTGGAACCATCATCCGGCCGCTTGAAAACCCTACATTTACTGCTGGCGCCAATTTCTCAGCGAGTCGTTAAATTCTGGGCCATTGCCCAGCAACATGAATGTGAGTGTTCTGCCAGTGCTGGAGTCCTGCTCGTGGTTGTGCCGCCCACTGACAGCCTCAAAGGTCTAGATATCAGGGCTCGTATGACGCTGGCGAATCGCGACGGTCACCACGAGATCAATCTCCAGGACGCTACAATGATTCTCGAGACGAGTTCACAAGAGGGGGTTCGGCTCGTGGCGGCGAAAGGAGGCGCTCGATACCGGATGCACGAATGAACCACAACTCCTTCGCATCAAACAGAGAATTATTCAGAGAGCCCACCGGACGAGACTCATCGCGAGATTTTAATTCATCTAGAGATCCACCCAGAGCCCCAAAAGGGTTCCTAGATGCTCCAACAGGTCCGCGCGCATCGAGTCAATCGGATTTTCGACCCGATTTTGTCGCATACCGAGGCGGCGACTATAGAAGCGACCGGGGACGCGGGAGAGGTCGAGGAGGCTGGCGGGAAGATAGCCGGGATCGAGGTCGAGAGCTCGATCGCGAATACAGAGATAGGAGGGATGATAGAGGGCCTCTGCCGCGGTTTGGAGATGATCGAGGGCGAGATCGTTGGGGTGGACGGGAACCATACAGAGGACGTCGAGCATCTTCTCCTCAAGGTAGAGGACGCTCACCAAATTATGGACCACGAGATAATCGAGATGCTCCACCGAATATCGAGATTGACCGCGCACGTCGAGGTTCTAGAGATGGTCCGCTGTCTGGTGGGTCACCTGGCTCGGATTCAATGCCTCCATTTCGTGGATATGGGAGAGCGTCTCGAGGTGGGCGAGGGAGAGGGAGAGGAGGATATTACGAAGATGGCTTCCACGGCCGACCTTCTGGCAGAAGTCGATCACCAGAGCCCACGACCTATCGACGTACTCAGCCTTCGGCAACGCCTCCTCCACAAGTGCCAGCATTTGGCTCATCAGCCAGCGTACCACCTCCCGCCATTCCCTCAGCGCCCTCTGGTGCGGTACCAGGTGTCGCAATCCCTACCGCACCTAGATCCGACAGAGAAACCATGCGATCTGGAGGCTTCCCACGTCCTGCACAGTACAAGCCTAGCAGCATTGTTCAAAGGGAGATTCTTGCCTCAGATGTGCCATCTACACATGCAACAGAGGTTTCGCCGCGCAGCGCTGTGCAATCTGGAGGCAATAAAGTGCCACAAGAGGACACTCACAAGGAACATACAATCCTGGACTCTTTGGATATTGCCGATGACTCCAAGAACCCTTCCGAGCCGAAGGCCCCATCCGACCCCGCCCGTCAAGACAAGGAAGAAATGCCACCACCTCCTCGTCGAGGTCTTGTGGGAAAACATGGTCCGGAGAGGCCAGCTCCAGTAGTTCCCGATATCACTGAAGCTGCATCTGAGTCGGACTCTGAAGATGAGTTGAATGACGCCTACTTTGAGGACGAAATCTCCAAAATTGAAGGCGATACAACGAAAGTCAATGTGGAGAATCCACAAAATCCACGCCCTGAATGCCTTTCAGTTTTCGTCAAACCGTTCCGCAGACATAACATCGATCATCTAGTTGAGAAGAGGAAGTCCGTCGTAGCTGAGCCTTGTGTGGCGCCCCAGGTCAAGGTTGAGGAACCTGTTCCTGAAGTATCAATTCCATCTGTCCCAGCCTCTGTTCCGGTTTCCTTGCCCATACCGAATACAGCTCAGGCTCCGGCAACCATCCCTACATCCTTTCCAGAAGACCCAGCCAAAACAAAACGTCCTAGTAGGAGTCGATCTTCCACGCCTGCGGTTCTACCAATATCAATGGATTCACGCACAAGACGACCTTCGACACCTCTTCAGGCACCAGAGAAGCTACCCGTGGAACCAATCATTAATGGCAATCTCGCGCGTTCGTCCACTTTGCCGCCATCCGCCAGGACTCCTCTTCCGAGTGTAGAGCAACCGGATCATATCTCTCACGAACCAACCATTCCGCTGAAGTCCATTGAGCAAGTTCCAGATTTCCCAGATGCCGGATCGTCACGTAAGCCGTCGCCCAAACCATCTACAAATGGAGCGGTCCAGAAACCAGGACTGATGGACGGATTTTCTGAAAGCGAGGGTGACATGACTGAGGTCGAGAATGAAGAAATGCTTGAAGCTGTTCGGCCGCGAATGAAGACACCTCCATGCACAGCTCTGCCCGACTTCGGAGTCAAGAAATGGTATGAGGACGCCGATTTCTTGGAGACCTTGAAGCCAAATCCCGAAGTTGAAGCTCGAATAAAACAAAAGCTGATTAATGATCGAGATCGGACGCTGAGGGAGCAAGAAGCTGCACGGCAAGAATGGGGCAGGAGCTACTTTGAATACCGACGTTTTACTGACTTCTCGGATGATCCTGTCGCAGTTCGTAGCAGAGAGAAGTTTGCAAAGGCAAGAGCTCAGGCTGCCGCGGAAGCCGCAGCTCCGCATCATTCATCAGTACCGTCTGCTGGCGCTAAACCAGAAGGCAAAGGTCGGGTGGGTCGATGGGCTACGGAGCACGACTTTGAAAGAGTCCTTCGCGAATCGGAACTTGAAGCCAAGGAAACCAAGGAGAAGGAAGATCGTGCTGCAAGAGCAAAGACGGCCAGTGCAAAGGAAGCTACAATCCCCGATGCCGCTTGGAACAGAGTAGAATGGATGAGCATGCAGCATATCGACAGAACTCACATAGTACCTTTCGAGAGATCCTTCGCCGTCCTTGAATTTGGAGAGCCTATTGACAACTTCACCGTTGAAGAGTGCGAAATATTCGAAAGGGTTTACCTCGAATTTCCAAAGCAATGGAGCAAGATCGCAGCTGCACTACCTAGGCGGGACTACAAAGCTTGTATTCAGCACTACTACCTTGTCAAGCATTCGTCAGAATTGAAGGACAAGCTAAAGAGGCAACCAAAGAAACGCAAGGCCAGACAACCAAAGGCAAAGAATCCAAAGCCAAATCCCTTGATAGCCGACGTGAATGCAGCCCGCGAGGAAACAGAAGATGGGCAAGATACCGAGGGTGGCGAAAGACGTGGGCGTCCACGTAGAGCAGCTGCCCCTACATTCTCCTTCGAGACTCCAGCCAGCGAGAGCGAGGTGGCAAGCCCTGCGCCTACCCCAGGACGGAAAGCAGCTGCCACGCCAAAAGGAGAAGCAGGTCCAGATGCTCCTCCGCCAAAGAGGAAGACCAAAACTCCCCGTGAGAAGGGCCCCAAACAACCCAAGAATAGTCAGCTTTTGGCTGCCGCTCCTCCTCTTGCTGCCGCTAATCAACGCTCGAACTCTCCTGCAACTCCGATGAGTAATCCAGAATGGAAGAATCGTGGAGACACTCCTGGTGGCAATGCTCGTTTCCCTTCTCAATTCGATGGCGCGGGCCCAAGTCAACCTCCTTTCGCTCCACCATATGCACCAATCGAGAGACCCAATCCTACAATGCCGATCAATTTCGACCCTGTACCTCAGCACTTCCCTCCAGCGCCTCCTCCGGTCCCTCAACCAGAGCGTGTTGACTCTGCTCCACCAATGACCTTTGAGACTCCACAAGATCGCAGGACTGTTCAGCAAACTTCCAGTTACTGGAGTGTGCCCGAGCAAACGGATTTCCCTGCATTATTGAGGCATTTTGGCACTGACTGGCATGGAATTGCAAAGTGGATGACCTCTAAGACTCATATAATGGTATACACCACCGTTTTTCAACAATGGCTTGCTGTACCTTCCGACAGCAACAAGAGTCGGCGTGTCGCTAACATCCAGACACAGGTCAAGAACTATTACCAGCGCCAGGTAGATTCTGGAAAGAAAGAGTGGGAGATGATAGCAAAGGATGCAGACGAGAAGCGGGAACGAAATGAGCCTACAGGCCCTTTGCCAACGCCGACTGTCATTCCGAAAAGACGTTATGACATCACCCCTGGCTCACATCCACGGTCATCATCTGCAATGGACCAGCCAGAAGAGTTCTTGTCTCCAGGACCACATTCTGTTATGTCTCAAGTCTCCCCTCCACAGCCACCAAGCCTGAGTGCACGCTTTCCTGCACTTGCTCAAGCTGGTCCCGTTCCTCAAACTCCACCTAGCACAGCAACATCGACAATTCTGAATAAGCACATGCCGCCCCAACCTATTCAACAAGCTCCACAGCTGATGCAGCAACAACCCCGGCCCTCTAGAGGTCCAGCTGTTGGGTTCTTTGCCCAGGATCCTCCCCGCTCTATTGTTCCCAATGATGCTGTTTCTCAGCGTTCTGTCATGGTTGCCCAGGAAGCTCAAATAGAAAGGCAGTCCGCCCTTAGACTTGAGCGCGAACAAAGAGAGCAGCAGCAACAACGTGAGCAGCAACAGCAGAGAGAGCAGGAGCAAGCAGTGCAGAGAGAGCGACAACAAGCCCAGCAAGCGATGCAACAACGTGAACTTGCTATGCAACAGCACCAGCGCGAGCAACAACAGCAACAAGCAGCCATGCATCGGGATCGACAATTTCATATGAAGCAAGAAGTGGAGACCCCCAATCCAAACCAGTACGAGCCATATGCGACGCCGCCTGCGATGCACTCAGGGAATCAGGTACATGCGAGATCAGAGCCTCCAAAGCCAGCTCCGCCAGCTGAAGTTCGGCGCACTGTCGCCCCCCAGCATCATCCTCAGCAATATCAACCTCGAAGCAATCCGAATGTACGACCATTTCTTGGCGAGAGCGTTGGTAGTGCTCGTGACATTAAGTCTACACCTTCCCCGGCTATTCCTCGAGCTCCTATGAGTGCGCCTCCCGCCAATCAAGAGATGTACTCTGCACCTCCTCCACCTCCCCAACAGAGTGCTCCACCACAGCAACCGGCTCCAGCCCCAGTTCGCCAGCCAGAGCCAGCCAGAAAGTCAAACATTATGTCACTGCTTAATGACGACGAGCCAAGTGATCCTCGACCACCTCCAGCTAAACGGACAAGTGATGTCTCAACTTCGTCAATACAGAATACACGCACCCCGCCACCACAGCAACACTCTCTGCATCATCCGTCTCGATATTCTGCCCACCCGGCTCAGAATCCTGCCCCACAACACCCACATATGCCTCAGCAGATGACTTCTCAACAACCACCTCAACAGCAGGCTGCCCCTTCACAGCACGGATATTCACAGCCTCCACAAACACAGCACCCTCTTCACCAGCATTCATCGTCCATTGGCCATGCTCGGAGCTATACTCCGACAAGCTTCGAGAGCCGACCTACTTACGGACAGCAGCAGATGCAACAGCAACAACAGCCGATGTATCCCCAAGCTCGCCAGTCTATGACTTCGCAGCCGTCACAACTACGTCGCGAGCCATCTCTAGGCGACATGCACGGGATCTCAGCTTCTGGTGGTTATGCACGATCATCGGCTCCATCCCAGCCGTCTATGCGACTTAAGGAATCGCCATATTCGGCGCCAACCCCTCCGCCTCCACAGCCTCCTCAAGTCAGTCGTCAACCTGTGGGCTCACCGCATGATTTACCTCTTGACCAGCGTGACTACTACCCGCGTCAACCCCAGCCAGGATATCTCATGCAGCAACAACAGCAACAGCAGCAGAACGCGATTGCATCCCCTCAGCTAGCCCCTTCATACCAATCACCATCGCAACAGTATCAGCAGCCGCCACCTGCTGGTCACCGTCAACTTGCTTTCGGCCAAAGCTCTCACGTCCCATCACCACCAACACAATACGCCAATCACCACTCGTTGCACAACTCGCGGCACAACAGCTTCGATGGTAGAGAGGGTCGATATCAAATGGGACGCGATCCAATGGGAAGCTCTGCACCTGGCCCAGCTTCTGCTCCTGCTTCAGCCCATCCTGGCTACCATCGCTATCCTCCCGATGCGATGACTCAGAGCGACCGGAATGCGCAAGCTATGGACTTGAGGCGGGAAAATGAAGCGAGAAACGAGGCGAGAAGAGAGGCCTCAAGGATAGAAGCAGAGAGAATCGACGCCTTTTATCGACAGCGCGAGAAATGATTGAATTATACCATGGTGAATTTGTTTGGTGCATACATGCATGCACAGTGGCTGGGCAGGTGGATGGCTGGATTAAAAATGTGGCAGGAGGTGGCGTTTTGAAATACCCGTGGGCATACAAATAATCTTATGTTCATTGGAAGGGGATGATTTCTTTGATGGAAGGAAGCGAATGGGTTTTGGTTTTGTATGAGTAGATAGCGAGCGATTGATCGATCGATCTGCAAGTTTTGAAATGCATTGAAGGAGAGCGGACGAGCTGAGATGAATTGGGAGATTAGATGAGAAGAGGAGATCTGTCAACCCTTTTGTATGTACCTATACCCAAATGGACAAAATCAATGTAGAAATAAGAAAGTTGAACAAGAATAAGATTCATGATCTCTCCTCGAATCTAAGTGAGTGATTGAAAATGACGTGAATCAATGCATCAAAGAGCCGTATATGCCCTGTATCACCCTACCAGATATATCCGGATACCTTTCAGAGCAACAACGAGAGCGATGTGAAGAGATCTATTTCTGGCTTTTATGTTCTTGTGAACGTGTAATAGGTATCGTTGTGAGCCGAAAGACGGTAGGTAAATATCAACAAATTTCTCGCTTAACAGTTGTGGTTTTGTGGATTGAAAACAAGAAAGACGATGAGTATGAGTCGGTGCGACGAGAGGATCGACAGACTTGCACTTCCTCCCTGAACAAGGATGGTATCAATATACGAAATTGAAGTTGACTAGGACGTTTTTGGACTGCGATAAATGAGTTATGGAAGTTGGGAACAGGTGTTCTGGAAAGGCTAAGGCTAGATATAAATACTTTCCTTTGAGATGAGGTATCAATGAGAATGTGGTCAGGTACGAGGAAGGGGAAAGGAGATGTGAAGGTGCGGGACTAGGGGAAATGAGGGGATGTGTAATTAATCCAAAGCTACGGAAGACACGTATAGTATGAGGGCAGGATAATGTCAATGACCAAGTCCACAACATGGTGGTGAAGTTTTGACAGGTTAGAAGCAATCTTTCATCGGCCATGGTCTTCCCTGCGAATGGTTTAAGGAGACTACAATGAATGCTTTTATACTCTCTTCCCACCCAAAGAAGACGATTGCCTTTGGCTCACGCCGACTTTGTCGCATGTCGCTTTTTTGACAAGATTCATTGCGATAGAGAGGCTCCATGCACTCGCTTGGATATTCATCCACCGGGAAACAAATTAGCCTACAATCAATTATTGGACACGACATGTACATTTAATATCGAAAAACTGCTTTTGGCTTATCGCTATCAGCGAAGTTTGCCGGTTCACTCTTAAAGCTTCCATTCACGTTCCTGTTGGTAATCACCTCAGCCTTACCCCGCCAGCTGACAGCTCAGAGTCACCGTCGATTCGAAGGTGAATGGACGATTCAACGACATTTGGTCGAGAACAAATGATTCATTCCTGTAGACTGCGGTCTTCTACCTTCTATTTAAGTCAGCTCACTTCTTCGTCCTGTACAAAACTTACTAATCTCGACTACGAACTCGACCTCCTCCATTCCTTCAACCCACTCGAGCCATCTTCCTCTGTGCTCACTGGAGTTATCCAATACCTCTTTTTGTCACACCCGTACTCAAGTCATCTTCTTCGTCATGAAGTTCTTGAACTCCTCCATGCTGCTTGCAGCCTTGTTAGCCCTGGCTTTCACTTCTGCTCTCAGCTCAGGTCTTGAGAATCGACAAGGTCAAGTCGTCGACACTGCACCAACAGTTACAGACTGTGCTAGTACGTATCTAACTTCATTCTGTCTTTACATTCCGTCACATCACTGTTCCGGAAACAATATCAGCTAATACAAAGTTTCCACAGATGGCCCCGACTGCAAGCTCGCCTCCACCTGGTGGACCTCCTGTCAAGGCGCCCGCGTCCTCGGCACACCATTCGACCCCTCCTCACACGTCCGATCCTGCCTCTGTCCTCCCGGCCGTGCCGTCCCCTCACACATCGACTGGTACTCCAAGCTCCGCAACTGCATCATCTGCGTCGAGATGGCAGCCGGCACCCAACACCACGGCCCTTCCATGTACATGGAGATCGAGAAGGTTGCCGGCGCCCCAGGCTCTTCTGTCGGATATTGCCATGGTACTTTGAGCACTGAGCAGTTTGTCGATAAGATGAAGGATCTGGTTAAGGAGAAGGCTTTTCCGCTTGCGCTTCCTGAGGCTGTCTTGCGTCCGGCTGGCGAGGAGGTTGCGCGTGCTGTGACTCCCATGTAAGAGAAGTTTATCCTCTCACTAGCATTGATTCCATATCTGACAGAAGTAGTACTCTTGCAGTCCCGATGCCCACGACTACTCTATCTGAGATTCCAACGGCACCGGCTCATTCGGGCGTGACTGAAACACCTCCATCTGCGGTTCCTAACAGCCTCTTCTCGACTTTTCCGGCGGTTCCTATGAGCTCTGTTCTCGCAAGCATGTCAGCTGCTTCGTCCTCGACACCTACTGCTGTTCCTAACAGCTTGTTCTCGACTTTCGAGGCTGTGCCTATGAGCTCTTTCCTCTCGAGTTTATCATCATCATTTCCAACTCCAATTCCCAACAGCGAATTTTCGACCTTTCCAGCTCTTCCCATGAGTTCCGTCATTGCAAGCCTCTCAACTGCCATGCTTACAACTCCGTCTCCTCTAATTCAATCATCAAAGACATCCGCGGGTCAGTTTACATCTACCACAAGCACTCCAACCCTCAAGTGCAACCATGATAACTGTTTTCGCGGAGCTCTCCGTTCTGAGCCAGCTGTAATGAGCTTCTGTACGACATACACAGATGCTTCAAAGTCTGCTGGTACTGGTTTCCCCGAGGCTCTCTTGCATTGCAACAACTCACCAGTCAGTATCTCATCCGCTTGTAGCTGCTTGGCCAGTCATACCTCTTCGATTTCAAGTGCCTTGAGTATATCTACAAGCTACTCAACGACTACAACTTCTTTGCCAGCTAATTCCACAACCACACCGTCATGGAGTTCCCCCACTATTTACCCGACCGCAAATCCGACCAAGTGGATTAGCCTTCCTGCTTCAGAGGCTGTCAAGTCTTGTGCAGGTATGTGATTTGATACTTTGCGGCAATGCGGGGGAACTTTACTGACCAGAAATAGCATCGAAGTCTTGCGTCAACGCCAATATTTACCACGACACCTGCCTAAAGGAGAACGACGAGGACGCCTGGAAGTGTCTCTGTAAGAAGTGGCCTATCGCGTAAGTTTCGCATGGTCCCCCCTCACCAATCCAGGGAAATAGAAGCTAACGACATGTCAGATGGAAGACCAATCTCGGCCAATGTACCCAATGTCTCGAGAACACTCTCCCCAGATTTGCTGGCAACTCACCCATCACTGAAATCGCCGAGCGCGCCCGCAACCAATTCTGTTCTTACACCGGCTCCAAAGCTGGTGCTAAGGATACATTGGTTCAAGCTGGTAAATTTCTTACGGAGAAGTATCAGTCATCGTTGGCCTTGTTCAATATGACTTTAATCGATGCTCCGTATGGTCTTCCACAAACAGGTCCGGCGCCAACTCCAGCTGGAACGTGGGCTTCGCTTCCTGCTTCCCCTGAAGTTGTTGCTTGCAGCAGTAAGTATTTCGAAGTACGATTCTTGTAACGGACTGTGCAGCTGATTGTAAGAATAGGTTCTGCCGAATGCACACGAGCAGCTCAAATCTTCAACACATGTGCAGCCGAGGAGAAGAAGGCAGGCGGCAATGTCAAGTTCTGCTTCTGCAACACCAACATCGCTGCGTAAGCTCCCCCCTCCACCTTACCTACAACCCACATTTCTTAAATCCAACAAAATCCAACTACTAACCATCCCGACAGCTGGAAATCCTCACTTTCAGCCTGCGCCTCCTGCATCGCCAACAACCTCCCCTCCTCACCCCCCTCAACCGCACCACTAAGCAAAGACAAGCTTGTCCAAAGCGTCGAGCAAGCTGCGTCGATCTACTGCGAGCCTACTAGTCAAGGTAGTATCGAGAAATTGCAGAAGGCTGGTCTGCTCGTTACCACTTATTTGCAGAGCCCGGTGAAGTTCTTTGATATGTCGCTCGTCACGGAAGCGATTCCTGTTCCTTTGTAACTCGAGGGAAAAGTAATGGTGGCAGCTGGATTTCACGACTTTTTTCGGGATGCAGTGGTTGAGTGGACTGTCTGGACTCTGGAAGGGTCTGCTCTCTTACTCTTGCAATCTTTGCGTTGATGCACAGACATTGGGTTTACGCTAAAGTTTGTCCTGAGAGCGTTGGATCGGGCGTTGCATTGGTTGAATTGCTGGCTGCTTGGGATATCCGTGACTTTGGCATTGGGAATTAGCATAATGATTGAGCAAGAACTTTGGCACGTAGATCATTATAGCATTCTCTGTATCATGAAATTTTGCTACCAATTCATGGGTCAGAATCTGTAGTAGTGTTGTGATGCCATGCTTGTGAATAGCATCAAAGGCTCCAGTACACCTCAATTTTGATTAGTAAATTAGACTCTCTTGTTAGTGATGCATTAATCCCCCTTCTTCACGACTCAACTCATATTTACATCGACCAGCGGAGAAGGAACACCCCTCGGCTATTTTGTTTACCTCTCCCAGCCAGCCGGCACGAATTCATTCCTCGCCCGAATATGATATCGCTATCTTTTACTCGCCTCTAATTTTCCGATCTCTAGCCAACTGTATCTTGATCTAGATTCTTCCTTAATGTGACCTATGGGAGCTAGATGACATACGGTCTCTAGGTCATCTAGCTCCCATAGGCCACATTAAGGAAGAATCTAGATCCAATTTAGAGCTGGTCACTAGTATTTAGCCTCTGGCTCCAGTAATCGGGCGGTAAACAACGCAAGAACATCGATTTGCTGCACATCGCAATTTCTTGGCAGACAAAGATAACCAACCCAGACATAGCTAGGATGTCGCAAGGTTGAATGTAGACAGACCGCTTTCGTGACCCAGGCTTAATTTCTCATCGTCCAGTTCTACTTGCCTCTTTGTGGCCGAGCAGTATTGGTATTGATAGACATTCAAGCATTCAAGTATGTATGCTCCATTGCTCCTTCTCACAACATAAGTATGAAAACAAACCCCGAACCCCCACAGAGTTCTAGCCTTCTGGACTTGAGTTTGGGAAACATAGCCTCTCGCAACTCAACGGAGGGGAGGAGGGGTTATTCTAAGCGAGAAGGATAAACATCTCCCCGCCACCATATTGCTTACTTCAACCCGAATATAGTAACATGCAACGAGGGTTGAGGGTTACAGTGACGGATTTTCTGCATTCTCGTGAAGTATGTCGTGCATACATGCTTGAGTGCAGATCTGTATGTAATGTTCACGCTTGCGAACGAGCAGTGAGGTCTGATTTGCTAGTCGGGACTTGTGTAACGAGAGGCGCCAAATCGAGCCGAGGGGAAGGAGTTTGGTTTGTTGGCGATCGTCTGCATCACGAGGAAGTCATGCGCGTCTGGGGAACGGGCTGGAGTTTTTGCTTGCCAGCGAGTTAAGAGACTTTTACAACGATAGTAAACACGGGAATCGTTTTTCGTGAGGGAGAGTTGGGACTCTACACGATGATTGACGATACCGTTTCCAAACAAAGACTGAGCCTGCAGGTCTAAATCATGCCATCCTCGCGCAGACATCATGACTATGTGCTTATGTGTAAGTATGGGTGCCATGATGGCTGTTCAGCCGACAACTCTTCCCCATTCACCTAGTGTTCGGCGCGTTTTCCTTCCGGTGGTAACAAAGGTGCCACCAGTTGGTCAAGTCTGCCTGAAAGATGTGTACGACTGTGGCACTTCGTCGTAGGGGGGTTCGAAAACCCTTGCTAATACACGTATCTGAATGAGTGCCTTAACCTTCTACCTTTTCAGTACAATGGGGGTAAACACAAGCGCGGGGAAGTTGTGACACATACCGGTAATTCCTGCTGTGGAGATTTTAGCTACACAGGAGAGAACTCCTGGCACAGCAAATCATTCTCCTGGTATTGTGATCGATGGAGGACATCATCCATGTATATCAAAATTAGTACTTGCAGCAAAGTGTTGCCACAGCAGAGCCCATCCTTTCTTTTGGTCAATCGCTTCCAAGCATGCTGCACAAAACACTAAAGCAGACCCGAATGAGGACTCTTACTCTTGGCCTGTAGGATCCTGTAGCACTTCATCGATCGAACATGATCAGATGGTTTAACCTTGGTGCCGAGATGCGACACTTGACATTGAAGCTGATGGAACCTACTTGTATATAATCACCAACCTGAACCTACACCCACCTCAGCTTACCAAGAACATCCATCCTCATTCATAGCATCCGCAGTATTTATCCCTTCACACAAAATCAAAATGAAATCCCCCCACATCCTCACCCTCCTCCTCGCCGCCACCAGCACCCACGCCGCCATCAACGGCTCCTGCTCCAACGGCGGCAGCCCGGACGGAATCTGCATCACCCGCAGCAAATGCGCAAACTACGGTGGAACCAGCAACCCTGGCTCACCAGGAGCCTTTACCTGCCCTGGTACTCCCGACGATGTGGAATGCTGCAGTGTCTTTACTCGGTGCCCGGGTCTTGGCACGGATACGCTGTGTACGTGGGATAATCGATGCTCGAACACGTGGCATGGAACTATTCTTTCGAGTGAGTTTATGCAGATAGTGATGGTGGTTTTGAGGGCTGGTGTTGACTTACTTTTGTAGATCCGATTTGTCCGGGAGGGAATGATTTTGTTTGCTGTGACATAAATGGCTAGTTTCTCCTCTTGAATACAGGAGAAGAGAGAGCGTTCACAACGCACGGATTGTTGTGAAAAAGCAAGAACCATGGTACACCAGCGGGAGGAAGTGGGCTGATAGGGAGACAACGAGGGCTTGAACACTCTTAATCAATCGACGTGCAAACTCGTGCTTTGATATTGGCTTGCTTACTGCAATTTTACTAGCAATATGTTCAATATAGAACACTTACGAGTACCGAATTAGAATTAAGTGGCACGTGAATTACGAGAAAATAGCTCTAGGTGCCTTTACTAAACTGATCCCGTTGGTTGTTGACATCTTGAAGAAAGCAATGCTGTGAGCAGCAGAGAGGAAGTACCTTGAACGGCGGAAACTTACTATGCCGGACCTAAAGTCTTCTATCTAGTCATTTTTCTCTCTTACTGGAGAACAGTCATTTTACTCACCTTGCTCTATTATACGTTCCAAGAGAAGATTGCGAGAGCTACACAATGTGTACCTTGGTAAGAAGCAGCAACGTCCAATCCAAGGACACAATAGGCGAGAGCGCCCTTCCTAATCACCGTATGGCTTAATATGACTGAGCAGTTGTGACTGTGGGGAATCACATCACATCACATCAGTGCAAGAAAGACAACATGAAAGATTGATGACGATAACAATCCTCTCCCAAGATCGTAAGTTTAGCTATTCCTCGTCGCATCTCATTTCTTGACAATTCCGAGCGATACTGGGATCTAGGGCGTGAGTACTTGAAGCGAGTCCATCTCCTTTAGTTCTCGTTCAATTAGGTAGTTTCGCACATGTGTTAGGAAGACTGGCGAATCGAAGACTCTACAACTAATTACAGTATGCAACAACCCAGACTCAGGCTGCCGGGCAGCGAATCTAGAATAACTAAACCTGGTTCTTGTGATTGCGCGAACATTAGCGGAGAGCTAAAGGACCAAGTCTACGAGTGTAACAAGAGCTAAGATGGAAATTGTTTCATATTTATATCGAGCTGAAATCCACTTGGAGATAGGCTCAACGGTGTGCAGTCCTCGAACGATTTCTAGTTTTTGTGAAGCCTATGAGGCAGATTCGAGATGGTTTGTAGAGAAATGGGATCTCGTGCTCAGGTCGAAGAAAAGCATGCTCCCGAAATAGCAGGCCATCAAAAATTTAGACGACCTCAAAGATTGGAAGTCAGGTGCAACATCACTTGGGAAAGCGAAAGGCCACATGCTACCTCACTTTATCAGGTCAACACTATCACAACCAAAAAGAAGATTCCTAAGAGGCCTGTCGGGAATTTTCAGCCCACCAGAGAATAGCAAAGAAAAGTGAATCGGGAATCTCGTATGGGATGTACCAGGAGCTCAGCATGGAGTATTTATGAACAGACACAACAACAACATTGACATGCATCTCGCCAAGCACGGTCTAGAATTTGTGATCGACCCGCATGGAAGATCTCAGCTGACGAGACGGGCAGGAACTACTTCCGGCGACTTGGTAAGACATCTTGACAACGGGTACGAGTTCACATTATGCTGCTCTATCATCTTTGAAGCATTGGGACCAGGTCCGTCAAGTCGTCATCTACAATCTAAAGCTGCTGTAAAGTAGACAGCACCTCTTCATGACATCTTCGGCAAGCGAGAAGGACGTCAATATACAGAAGCGCGAGCTGCAGACCTCCTGCTCGCCACACCGTCATTATTTCCCGAAAGGTCTAGCGCGAGAAGAGCACAAAGCATTGAATGAACTCGAAGATCGTATCCCAGATCCATGGACCAGCTGCCCAGCAATTTTGAGTATCACACTGTTGGTGTTTCACTATTGCCCAATCGGGACATTTCTAGTGGGGGTTGAGGCCAGATGGTTGACCCTCAGCGACCTTCATCAACATTTGGCTGGCGAGGCCACCAATGCACTTTCAACTAAAAGCGCTGTGCGAACAAAAATTGCAAAATTGTATGTGGAAGCTGTACTGAGGTGGCGCAGAAACCGAGAATATAGATATTGTTGCGTGGCCGATACCAGATGGCCCGCACCTGGGAGACACTCTGCAATATCGCAGGACCAACCCACCAATCTGCATTCACTTGAAAGCGCTTTGTCTGCAAGAGATTGGTGACTTCCAAATGCGAACTGCATACGATGAAAAGTTGGAATGCACAATCAGCGAGTATCGAAACCGCATCCAACCCGGTTGACAATGCGAAACGAAAAGGATCATCCAGGTGCAGAAGAGTAAACAGTCACGAGAAAGGGCACAGATGTTGATCAAGGATAACTTTCCCTGGTTGAAGAAGAGAATTGGAAAAAGCACAGAAAAGAAGGAACTTCAGGATAAAACCGAGTGCAAGTGTCAAAAGATCCGATGACAGCCTGTCGCAAGACAGAGCAACCCACCTTTTCGAGGCTGAGTCCCCCATCCCCCACCAGCCTGACGCAGCCCAGATGGCTAGGATAGCGTGGCCTAGATCAAGGCCTACGAGAGAACTCTAAAGCATAAAAACCTAAAATTTAGAGGAGCGTTGACAGGTCAGTTCAGACCAGGACCAGACGAACGAAGGAGTGAAGTGGATGCACTGCCCCGGTCATCTGAAGCCTGCAGCGCGTTCAACTGGCACTGACGGCTGTCATCTAGCCAATGGTATTGTATATCTGGAAATAATAATGGAGCTCCCTCACAGGAGAGTGCACGGTTTGGATTCAGCATCTCAGCATCTCGGGGCACACGGTTTCAAACGGTTAGTGGACACGGCCGGCCGTTTGAGCAACCGACCTTTCAGGGCTTGGCTGAGGCTCCAAGCGTCTCAGCACTCCTGACAGGGACCGGACAGGGTATCAATAAGCTTAATTGGGCCATGGCCTAGCACACTGCTTGACCGCTCGAGGCTTTTACATCATCGTTCGTCTGAATGTACGAAGTCTCCATACATCTGATCTCAGGAACTGAACTATAGTAGTGAAGGAAATGGAGTACTGGGGAAGCGAAAAAGAGGACGAACTTGTAAACAATATACTCACCAAATAACAACTTCGTAGTCTCTCTTCCCAAGACGCTGCAACTCCTCCTGATCTCCTCTTCAATCTCCTTCTCGTTTTATATTCCGAATGGTCAGCCTCAACACTCGGTATTCATCCGTCCCGTGGGGGAGAACATCGGTTGACGGGCGCATCACTTGGCAATTTGGCTTGGGAAGCTTGGCAGGAACGCCATCCAAGCCTCCGTGTTTGCAAGAACCACCCTATCCATGGCCCAACCTTGACCATCCATGACGGTCAGATGAAAAAGCGATTTTCTCAAGTGCAGTTGTTTCCTACTCTTCTCCCCTTTCCCTCCTTTCTATTCATCCATTCCCATCCATTTTCTAATTATCCGCTACCAAACTTTCTTTGAATTCTTCCAAACGGATTGCATTCACTGGTTGCTGGTCGCCTTACATTCTTTACTTGCTGTGCAATTGTTACTTATTACTTACTTACTTGAACTTGATTGCTTGCTTTACTTTCGAATACCCTTCTTGATCGACTCATCAATCGACCGACACATCACGATATTAGACGATATCGTACAACAGACGACGCTCATTTCATCAGTATAATCATCAATCATCATGTCGACATCATTCTTCTCCAAGGCAGTGCTACTGCTATGTTCAGTCCACCTTGCTGCTGCGAATATCATGAGTCCAAAGAAAGGCGAATCAGTGGAAATGAACAAGGAATATGAAGTCAAGTGGGACACGAAAGGACTCGAGGAACCTTTGAAGATGCACCTCATCCCGGGTGGATCCACAGACCTGAGCACAATCATCAGCGAACTGAACCGTAAGTTTGAATTCAGGCAGAAGACGGCAAGTATTTTGAGCTGACCCAAAACAGCAAACCTTTCGAACTCTGGATCGTGGAAATGGATGCCCCAAAGTTACAACTCCAAGCACGAATCGGTCATAATAGTCATTGTTGACCATGGAGGAAAGTCGGTGTATGGAGAGCCCTTCCAGATGGCACCGCCTTCGCATACGGTCGCTCCACCACCTGCTGCACACACAGTCGCTCCACCAGTTCACAACACCATCGTAGTCACGGAGATCCACTCCACATCGACAGCAGCAGCAGTAGTGGTCGAGCCTCCGCCTCCAGCTCACAACACCATCGTGATCACGGAAATCCACTCTTCGTCCTCGGTAGCAGCCCACAACACCATCGTCATTACCGAGATCCACGAAACTTCCACAGCGGCGGCTGTAGTCGAGACCCTGGCACCAGTCGTCAACACGGTTATCATTACCGAGATCCATTCATCCACCGCGGCTGCAATCCTCGAAACGATCGAAGCTCCAGTCGTGGTCGAGACTGCCATTGTTCACACCTCCATCATGATCAACACCCCTCCTCCGCTTGCCCAAACCGAGACCCTGGCCGTGACACACACTTCAGTCGTCCAGCACGTTTCCCAAGTTGTTGTCACCTCAGTTGCTGCTCCCATTGTCCAGACGATTCAAGCACCACCTCTCGTCCAGACACACGAGGTTGCTCCGATCATCAGCACCGAGATCCTCGCGCCAATAATCAAGACAGTGTCTCAAGCACCATCATTCGTCACCGAGATCCAAGCACCAATCGTCAAGACCATCCTTGTAACCGAGACACCCGCTCCAATCGTCAAGAGCGTCTTCGTCGCTCCCCTCCTCGTCACCGAAACGCAAGCACCCGTCATCATGACCGTAACCCAAGCCCCAGTCATCACAACCATCATCCAAGCTCCTCAATTCGTCACCTCGATTCCAGCACCCCTCTTGATAACCAATCAAGTAACCGAGCTCCTGACCACCGCAGTCGTCTCACAAGCTCTCCAAATCGTGGAGTCTCACCAAAACGCCGTCTCGGTAACAGAACTCATCACCGAGCACGTCAAAGCCACAATAACATCCCACACCGTCATCACGTCGACGCCGCCACCTGTCCACAATACCGTCATCATCACCGAGATCCACTCCTCCTCCGCCCTCGTCGCCGCACCACCAGTCCACACCATCATCTCAACGGAAATCCACTCCTCTTCAATGGTGGAGATCCCACCCGTGAACGTAATCACCTCGACGGAGATCCACTCTTCAGCAACACTAGCACCGGTCCTGTCTACCAGCGCTCCGTTCCTGAACACCACATCCGTAGACGCGGTGGCAAGCTCGCTAACCACCCTCGCTACATCAACAACAGCCGTGCTCGCACTCCCACAATCAGGATTCACATCCTCTTTCACACTGGGCTCCGCCTCCGGAACAGGCGTCGGCGCACAACCCGCGCAGTTCAGCGGTTCCGCATACAAGAACAGCGTTCTCTCAGGCGGAGTCTGGGCCGCGGTTGGTGGAATGGCGGTGTTGATAATGTAATTTCCTTGAGTTAATTGGGGAGGGGCATGATTGGAGTACCTAGGATTGATTGAATTGAATGGGACTGAACGGGATGAATAGGAATATGGAAGGGGAAGTGGGAAAGATGGATTAGAATAGATATGATATCGTGGACGAGTCGTTCTCTTAGACATCTTTTGCCAATAGATTTGGTTTTATGTAAAAGATGAGATGTCGGTTTCTTTCAAGATGTATATATAATGTTACTCGGGGAGGTTTGAGTTTCCAAAATGAACGGCCTCAACTGAACTATTTCACCAGAGTATCAGTGACATAAATTATGACATCAAAGTAGCTGTCGAGAAGCTGAGTGAGCGACATACCTGAATTGAATATTCGCCACAGTTCTCTGCCACATATCGAGGATATCAAGCATTAGTTTGCTGAAAACGTGTAACAATCCTTACCAAGTCTCAAACGTAACTTTCCCTCCCCCCATACATCACATTAGATCTCCTCGACCCATTGAGAACCATGTCCCTATATCCATACCTCTTCTTCCTTCTCACCCTCTCATATCCCCCTTGAATTATTCTATATCTACTAGGATTTCTCCTCCATAGATTCGCAAAGCCCTGTCTGAAGTTATTCAGCTCGCCTGCCCAAGCCAGACACAGGGCAATGACCAAGATAGTCAACGGCAGAGCTGTCGCCCAGTAGACCCATTGTCCGAACGGCATGTCACGAACATCAGATGTATTCATCCCCATGATGCCAGCGACAGTGCCGAGCGGAAGGAAGATGATGGTGACAATGGTGAAGGCGTAGATCGCCGCTTCTTGACGGTCTTTGTTAGAATCGATCTTCTGGATGTTCTAATTCAGGTCAGCGCTTGTCACGTAGTCCGGCTGGACGTTGACCGTACCCAGTCTCCAAGCTCCGAAGCTATTTTACGCATCTCTCTAAAGCCTCTGATACGGTTCTCGACCAAGGCAAGATTATCCTGGATGATAAGGCTCTGCACACCTGCTGAGTCTGCAGGTAATAGATGACTTGCTGTGCGTGGAAAGTGACGTCGTGAGAACCCTGTATCAGCGTATTCAGCATCTTCACGAGCGCCTATACGAGATGCTCCGAAGCCACGCTGGGCTTGTCTCAAGACCAGATTCTGAGCATCTAGCGTCTCGCTGATGACTTCGATTTCTTGTTTCAAGCAGACGATGCGGTCTTGGTGATTGCGGTCCAGTGGATTAGCTTCGATATCGGATTGCTGAAATATGGTTAGCCAAGTAGGTGGAATTCTGACCACAACTCACGATCGTCTTCAAATATTCCAAATATGCATCTGAAATATCCATAGCCGAGCCATTCTCATCTCTAGATAGTTGAAAGGCGATCAACGATGCAAATTCAAAAGGAGGGAAGACAGCGTAGTCTGACATGTCCACTTTCGATGTGTTCGAGACTACTTTCTTGATGCCTTGATCAATGAGTTCATGGCATGTTGTCATCTGAGTATCGAAAAGCCGCATATCCTCATTGGAAGCTGTTAGCGCCAAGATCAAATGAAGCCATGCCCTGGTAAGTTCCTCAGGTATCTGGATGTCTGGTCGATCCGCGACTGGAACATGTGATATATAGTCCTTGAAAGGGACGGTGCTGTTGTTGATCTGGGTAAGCCAATCCAAGATTTCCGGTGCTTCTCGATCACACTTCATGTGACGATTAGAAGTTCTTGCTTGGCTTGGTGGTTTGGCTTCCGGCATAGACTAGGCATATGTTAGGCAAACTGGTCCACGTACCCGCGGTAGGACTCACTCTGAACAGTCTAGCAAAAGTCCCCCAGAACTTAGGGATTGTCGGGGCTTGGTAATCAGGGGGGAGAAAGAATCTGTACAACAGCTCTGCAGCATTGACGATGCCGGTCGAGGTCTCGTAGCGGGCAATGACATGCTCCTCAGTTGATTCGGCATCTCGTTTGAGCTCGGAAAGGCGACGATAAATATCCGCTCTGTTTTCAAGCCCAGGGGCCCTGTTATATATCAGGCGGTGGTTGAGAGTGGTCTCCTTGGTGAGGTAATTGTCAATCTCGGTGAGGTCATTCTGGACTCCTTGACTCTCGAAGCCAGACAAGAGGTAATTAATATTCACTGCGGACGCATCCAGGCTGTGGTGCTGGCTTCCGTTGCGAGAATTTAGCCAAGTAAACACGTGGAATTCCTCATTGAATTGATTCATAGGTGTGCTCCGAGATTTCTTGGGCGCCCTAAGATCCATTGGCTGGAGGGAGGGGGTAGTCCCTGGCTGATTACCAGGTGCAGGTACACTTGGAACGTCTTCGGAATTTTGTGATGGCTCTTCTTCAAACGAGAGCGACCCTTTCACAGGTTCTGGTTTCGGTGGTATTCTGTACATATCAGTGGCTGTCGAATTATCGGATGGATACACAAATACTTGAAATCAACCACTAGGCGCACACTTGACTTTTCTGCTAGCTTCGTTATCCTTGGCCAGTCAGAAGAAGTGATTGGCTTCTCGTTGAATTTAACCTCGACCTGGAGAGGCCAGTAGTCGCGGAAATGGGTGACAAAGGCCAACAAGGAGTAAGCAAACGTCAATGGCTATTGGATGGTATGGTCTACTTACAAACCAAGCCTGGCATTCTTCCAACGGGATCGTCCAGAGCAGTGAACTTTTGGTTGAGACAAGAATGTGTGGGGAGCTCAATGACGGCTGGAGGTCGGCTTTGGGAAGCATTGATATGCAGTCCCCTCGCAATGAGTCCATGGGCAGTCTAGCACAGGAGACCACCAGTGCTGAACCTGTTAGCACAACGAATCCGACGCACCTTTGCCAACGTACAATCGTCTAGAATGAGAAGCCATACTTGAGCAATGTAAAAGCAGTGCTCTGGTGGAATATTCTGCAAGTAGCATACTGCTTGCTTCATGTCTCGGTCCTTCTGGATCAAAGCGAATCTCGCTTGAAGGAGAGTCCTCATGGGATGAGAGGATTGCCGCAGTCCGGACGGTGTCGAATATTTTTCCAAGCAGAAGTACGGTACGCACAACCAGGAGACTGTTCTTGCTTTCGAGACTGCAGACCGTTTCTCCCCGACTACATTATCTTGAAGGAATGAAGGCACCATGAATCTAGTCTTCACTTTCGTTGATGTTTGTAGAGGCTTGTCATACCCCTTCTTCGCCCGTCCCAGAGTCTTAGCGATGGCAGCCGTTTCGAAGTCCGTCAGGCCAGGGATATTGAGTGCATTGTGCTACCATCTGGTAAGTACAGACAAGAGTTGTGGGGAAACCCCTACCTCGAAATTATCAAAGTCCATAGTTTTGTCCTCGAAATGGCTGTTGAAATTGTCAGCTTGATGAACGAGACGAAGATCAGAAGACAAATACACCCATCTGAAGACAGCAGCCATGCCTTTGCTTGAGGCAGGAACAGGGTCAGGCATCAGAGCTAGTTTTACGGCATGAGACCCCCCGATTATACCATCTCCAATGTATTGAGATCGAAGCACCTCGTGCGTCCTTCCCGACTCCGATTTGACTTTCGGCTGCGGCTCTATATTCTGCTCACTCTTCTCGGACACATCAGATATATCAGATGTGGAGCTCATGATACTCTCTGTTCCGTGCAAACTCTTGCTGTGGCGAGAAAGTGAGAAAGGGTACGCTTGAGGAACAATACCAATATCAGGCTCGTCCCATCTTTTCGTGCCGTAGTCGTCAGCTTCGTAATCGTCTACTATCCGATTGTTGATAATTACTGGCGCAACTGATGGCGCCATAGATCGGCTTTGAACCCGACTGCGACTTCTTGAATAGGCTGACGGTTTAATGAGGCTGAGATGATCGTTTTCTTCACGATCATAGAGAGTATATTCGTCCTCGTAATCATCGAATATGCGGTTATTAATGATTACAGGCTCTACCAATCTGGGAGGGGGTGCCACACGGGACCTAGACCTAGACCTGGACCTAGAACGCGTCCTTCTTGGTTTTGGACTGTTGTCTTCGTCGTCGGAGTCACGATAAATGTGATTGTTGATGATGACAGGGGCTACTGTCGGCGGTGGCGGCGGTGGTGCTACTCGAAATCGACTGCTGCTGGACGCGGCTGGAATAAGATAGTCGCTGGCCGAAGGGTTGAAAGGGTTGCGGGTAAGGGGATTGTGAAGGTTGGAGGAGATATACGGAGTCGGTTCCCGCTCCCTTTCGACTCTGATGTCAATGTCTTCCTCACCGCGATCAAAAGTCGACCGCCGACGAGCAGGTGGTGGAGCCTCACGATATATCACACGGGGGTAGACACGAGGAGAGGGATAGGAGTCTTCTGTCCTTGTTGGGGGTTTGGGATCATCGAAATAGTCTGCTCGAGTTGATTTACGGCGTCGTGGTGGGCTGTGTCGACGCTCGACCTCGCGTTCTCTTACAGGGAACTCGCGGTTCCGTCGCTGATCATCTTCCCACTCATCATACTCACTCATGCCTCGACGCCGTGGGTGATGATCACGGCGGGGCGATTCAAATCGAGTCCTTGACCAACGCCCAGTGTCTGGACGCCCGTCCCGCATCTGAATATCGATTTCATCATCGTCATCATAATAGTCTGAGTATCTTCTAGGCTCTGCAGGACGAGGTGCTGGAATATGTCGAGGCTCAGGGCCAGGACTGAAGGGGTTCGTCGCTCGTGCTCGCCGAACGCGAATGTCAAGGTCATCTTCCTCGTCGTAGTAACTGGAGCGACCACGTTCGTCGGGATTGCGTAAACGCTCGAAATAGCTGGGCATATAGATAGTATCCTCTTCGCTGAAGTAGCTATCTCTCCTGTTCCGATTCGGCGCTCTCGACGTCCTGCCATCTCGAGAAATGTCAGCGTAAAGTGAGGAAGAACGGTCTCTCGCACCCGTTACTGGAGCATCACGACCGCGTCTTGCTTCCTCTAAAGGAGGAGGGAAGTTCCGAATTGGAGAGGGCGATGATGTTTGTCTCTCGCGTTCTCCGAAGAAAGGGCTACTTTCACGACCAGCTCTTTCTCGCTCATGCCTCTCGGGAGGGGACCGATCACGTGAAGTCCGCCGGAAAGGCCGTCTTCGACTCGTAGAACCCTCATCTGGTCCTGTTACCGGACTGGCGAAACGTACTGGTAGAGTCGGATCCCGACGAGGGGCTGCCCGAGGAGATGAGACTTGCTCGGTTGTGCGTTGTTCAGGTGGAGCTTGCTCTGAGACGGGAGCTTGATTCGACGCGTTGGCGTCGGGACCGGGACGGCCCTCTTCCTCGGCTTCGTCTGCCACGTAAGGTTCCATTGCAAGCGAACGTAAACAAAGAAGCGACTTCAGACCAGAGACACCAATTGAAGATGAGCTCCGTTTGGAAAGAATTGAAGCTCTCAAAAGCTGTAATCTCAAGTGCAGCTCAGCTCCGAACAATAGCAAGGATGAAGACCCCTGCTTGGGGGCTACAAAAGTCACATGATATACATCAACAGAGCACAAGATTCGGCTACCTAGCCAGCTTGGCTTGCATACGAATTAAAAGTTTGTAAACATGATATTATCAGAGGCTTACATCATACAGTATAGGTCTCTTGATTTATCCACTCGTTTGCAGTCGTGGTGCAGGGCTTTGTAACGAGTTATCCAGCGGCACAGTGGAAGGCTATGCGAAATCCGAAATTCGGAGCCGAAACCTACGCTGAAAGTGACCCGGAGATAAGCTCACAACACGGTAAAGCAGTTGGGCATCTTCCGCTCAGAATTATCAAAAGGGAACATAAAAGGGATGCTCCACCCAGCTCAAATTGTGATATTCAAAAGTATACATCAACTTGAGAACCCTCTTCGCCTTCCAACTCGTCGATAATCTCAATTCCAAGCTTCAGAGATTGGGAGTTTCAACATCAATTGGGCATTCAGTATTGACACAAACAAAACCACGTTTTTAATCCTACACCTTTGCCGAAGCCATTTGACCACGCTCAAAATGAGCTCTCCCAAACCTCAAAATATCGCAATCATTGGCGCCGGCCTAGCCGTAAGTAGCACTTCCCCTCTCCTCACACGAAACAAATCTCTAAGCGACCTCAGGGCCTCACACTCTCCCTCGCCCTCCATGCCCACTCCATCCCCTCCACAATCTACGAACTCCGCACCCCAACCACCCACACGGAAGGTGCCCTCATGCTCGGTCCCAACGCCCTCTCCGTCCTCTCCTCCCTCGGCATCTACTCGCGCATCAAATCCCACGGCTTCCTCTTCTCCAAACTCGTCTACAAAGACGACCAGTACAACTCCATCGACGAGTACTACCTCGGCGATGAGAGGCTCTTTGGCTTCAACGCTCTACGCGTATATCGTGAGGTCCTCCTTCGCGAATTGAGGGATGCTGTCAAAAAGAGAGGAATCGAAGTGCAGTATGACCGAAAATTTACGAAGGTGGTAAGCGAGGATGAAAATGGTGTTGTTTTCGAATTCGCGGATGGGACGAGGGAGGAAGCGAGTTTGCTCATAGGAGCAGATGGAATTCATTCTAAAGTCCGACAATACACACACCCCAACATCAAACCCATCTACAGCGGTCTCCTCGCCATCACGTCCGCAGTCGAGACTTCCAAACTCCGCTTCCCAGAACCAGACTACCCTCCCGTGAGTTCGATCCACGGCAAACACGGCGCATTCGCTTTCGCGACTCAAAATCCTCAGGGGACGGAGATGCTGGTTGGGACACAGAGGAAGTTTCCTGAGCAGGATAAGGCGGGATGGGATGCGCTCCGGGCGAATAGTGAGGAGTTGCAGAGGATGTTTAGGGCGAACAAGAGTGAATGGCCAGACCTTGTGCAGTCGGCTATGGAGAATATGATGTTGGATCGTCTGTCGATTTGGCCGTACTATGTTCTTCCGCACCTTGATACTTGGTCTTCGCCGAAGAAGAGAGTCGTTATTCTTGGAGATGCGGCACATGCTATTCCTCCTACTGCTGGGCAGGGGGCGAGTCAGGCGTTTGAGGATGTGTTTTCGTTGGCGCTGCTGTTGTCCAAGATGGGTGGAAAAGTGCAGTGGGATGCTGTATTGGAGTTCTGGCAGAAGTATCGAGTTGAGAGGGTCGAGAAGGTCTTGGCGTTGACGATGGTGTTGAACCAGAAGAGGTTGCCAGCTGAAGAGAAGGCGAAACTTGGCGATGAAGAAGTGGTGTTCAGGGACATTGCTGGTGGACCCGAGCAGCAGAGATGGTTGTTTGAGCCGAAGATTGAGGAGCATATGTCGCACTGGCTGGAAGAACAAAGGGAAACGAACTAGCCACCGGCTATTCTGATGTTTTCATGACCCTCTCGTGTATATTGCCCATGAACGTAGCAAGCACAGCACCGTAGCTAGAGAGTCGTTTAGTTGCGAATAGTAATAACAGCTTGCCACTCAGAAACTCACCCTGCCGTCCCAGCCAAGACAATTTGGAACGTGGCTTTCGTGAAGAGCGTCATCATGGTAGAGAACAGCAATACAGAGATAACAAAAGTAGAAGATATCCCAGCTTTTGTCTCGGGAACCCAAACAAGTATAAATACTGGGATAACCAAGATACTGACTGCTAACAGAACCAAACAGAGCTTGGCTGCTATGGTGACACCCCATAGTGAGTATTGTTTCACTATGCTATCTTTCCGATTGCCTTTTATACGGAAGACTTTCTGTCTTGCGATTAGGGGATTCATCATGGGACAACGAGAAGCTTACCTTCATGAACGAAGTAAGGATTGAATGTTCGACAACACCGATCCGAGACAGGGGAATAATGTCAGTAGCATCATAGATCCAGTCAAACTCTCCTTTCTTCAAAGGCTTTTGCGTGAAGATCCAATTAAAGACGCTGTGGAGGTCCTTCTGTGTCACAGTCTGCTGATTACAGAGATTTTGTGCGTTCAAAAACAAGTGATCTAGAAGCAATCAGAAGAGATCTAAAATCCTATTCAACATTCTATAACTTGCCATAGACTAGTAATTTCTGCTGAATAGTGCTCAGCAGGTCTCTTTGTGCAGAATTGGGTGCATTTTCGTAGTCCAACATTCGGAGTCTCCATTGATGCCCTGATCCGGGGACAGCATCGGTGCGATCTAGGGCGAGAAGCTTTTGTTCGAGGTGCTGAAGCTCCGCTTGACCATGAAGAAGCGCTCGCATATGGAGAAGGCCGAATCTTTTGAAGCTCGGAAAATTCTCTTGGCTGTGTAGAAATGCAGCATATTGGGGCCAGCCTTCGGGAAACTCCTCGAAGGCAGCTATTTGGTAAGTTTCTGAAACTGCAAGCAATATAGCAAAACTTACGACGATCGGTTTGAATGCCGCTATAAAGCACTCGAAGTCTCTGTGCTTCTTGTTCGAGTTTATGCTGTCGTGTTCTGTACCAGCTCGAAAGCCGGGTCACGCACGAACTCATCTTGGTGTAGAGATTAATCCACCCATGATAAACGGGTATGTCTGCAGCTGAATTCCTGTCAGCACAATTTCAAATCAAATGGCGGAGAGACGTCAGACGGCGAGTTACTGTCGCGGACAGTTCTCCTTTCTCTATGTCAGGATCCTCGCTAGTCGTGGCGGCCGAAGCATCTTTTGTTGGCGGACCAGACCGAACCGCGTCGATGACAGCCTCGCCATGCTCGTTGCCGGTGCATGTTCCATTTGCAGCAGATGCCATCTCAAAGCATTGGGCCAGGACCGGGTTAATCGGAAACAGAATCGGGCAATAAAGGCACTGTCAACGATCTAGGTGATTCGTTGAGGCACGTTGAGGCACGATGAGGGAGTAAGTAGAGGTGAGAGAAGCAGTTTTGCGATCCTCAGATATAAGTGAGTCAATTCAATCAATTTGGGCTTTGGTCAACCTTCTTACTAGCTGGGCAACACTTGAGCTGCTTTGCATGCAAAATCTGGTAGCCCAACCATGTGCCTACACACCAGTATTTCTTACAGAATACTTACAGTGTGGCCGGATTCAAGACAGGCGAGGCAGAACATCCCAGGAGTGTCTCTCGACGAATCTGCTGCAAGAGCTCAACACCCTCACCTCGAACTTCGCAATTCATTGGGAATGGCCCAGGCTAAGGTCATGACAAGTCGGTGACAGCGCACTGCTATGAGTGACAACGAAGGAATGCCGGGAAATCAGCCTGAGGGAGGCATTTTCGCAGGACGACCACCCTCTTGAAGAGCTGAGCGAGGTACAAGAATCCTGTTGAAGGTCCTTCCATTTTCAAAAGCAAGAACAACGTTAAGTCGTCGATGCACCATGATGGACATCATTCTATTTGGGATGGAAAACAGCATTTCTAGCGTTGGAATTGTGACTAGAGAGGAGACAAATTGGCATGGACGGTGTCCTATACTTGGTGCTGGAGGAGCGGGGAAGTAACGATGGAGGCGAGTGTCAGGAACATCGAAATGGTGCTTTTATCCACAAATGAGGTCAGTAAGCAAATGATAGAGTATTCCCTCTAAACCTTAGGATGATTTTGATCAACTTGGTCTTCTTGATCCGGTGCAAAGTGGACTTCGGTACTTCTATATATGAGGGTGAAGCTAGGGTAGTCACAGACAGGTAAGATTACCTTATCTGAGACCTTTCCCAGGGTCAGGAATTAGACAGTGGACACACAACACAGACACTGTACAACGCAAGTGGCCCGTGAGGCCACCCTCCCAAGATACCAAATTCGCCAGCGCTCACCAGAAGATTATTCACAAGATGCACCAGACCCTCGAGATCCATAGAAACTTGATGTTCGTATGGGCGCCACCTGAATCGCTAGGGATCTTTAGCGTCTTGCAAGATCTTTAGCAGGCAGATGAGTGGCAGAGTGGCTCGCCCTGTGGGGGTGTACGGAGGTAACCCTGCTCTGAGCATCGCATCGCTGCAAGTGTAACTGCAGATTACTGTGGCCACATGGACCGTCTACGAAGTAATTGGCTCTTGTGAAATTCAAGTGGGGCAATGTCACCTGCATCCGGCCAAGGCCGACGGGGATGGCCTATCCAGGCTCAGGGTAGGTTGTCTCTTCCAGTACCTTAGCAATTTCTTAAAGACACCCAAAATCAACACCGCCATCGGAAATCAGACTCGAAATCGTTCAGTCTGTAATCCAGTGCAGTCCTGTTGAAAATTGTCATGTTGGCAGGCCAGCAACCCGTATTTCGACTCAGGACAGGGGCTCGGGTCCCTTCCGAGGGTGATTCGGTTGCGTTTCCGAGGAGGTACCCATATGCGGAGTAGACCTTCCTCCTTCGCACTCTTTTCCAACACACATATTTTTACAACCCATCGTTGAAACTTCATATATCGATCTTTGTAATACTTCTACTGGTGGTACATCAATAGAAATGAAAATTATAGTTTATGTACTTAAATAGCGGAATAGGTAGTTATAATGTAAATCAAACTGTTACAAATGACGTGATAATCTGATTAAAATAAGAATATAACTTATTTAATTTTAAGAAGTGGAATATTAAGAATATGCTTTTTGAATCACTTTGAAATCAATACATAAAGAAACGAAATATATTTAAAATCTAAATAGATGAATACACATCAAAAGTGTATATTTTGCATTCAGTAGAATAATTCTATGTTACACGCGTTGTTAAAGCAACTTGTAACGTACGATCGAGCTGGTGTTGCTTGAGAGTGCGAAGGTAGGGTAGTTGGTAGGTAAGGACGTTATCACTAATTAAAACTAATAACCGTTGCAAGTTATTAAGCATAATGTAGAAGGATGTGTTGTTTGTGCTACATAAAAGAAGTTAAATGAGAGCTAATAGGTGTAACATAAGGATATAAATGAATGTAAATGAGCTTGAAAAAGAGTATTTATTGAACATATTCTCCTTTTGTTTGAAAAGTCAATTGCTCTTTATCTAATATAAGACTTCGCCTAATTTACTTATAAGCAGAAAGAAGGAAAAAAGTTATTCCGGCCCGAATGCTTATACCTGCATCCCCGCTACAATAGTATAAAGATACTTTATTTAAGTTAAGCACGAAGCTTTTATTTATTGTAAGTAGATAGCTTATGTTATATTGTGGCAGGGCCATTTGATTTTGGTGGTTGGATGTCACGTTATTGGATGCGGCTCTGCCAAGCTTGTCTTGGTATAAGAGCTGATTTTCTTTTCATTCTTTTTCACAACACTTATCTTATAACTGACGATAATTCTATCTAATAAATTCTTTTTTCTACCCTCAAAATAACAAATCCTGCTACTCAGATATATTTTACCTTTTGATTTGATCAAACCGTTCTTTTATATCAAATCTACCCTTATACCTTGAGTGCTCCCTCTCTTATTATTGTAGCGGGGATGTAAGTACAAGCACTCGAGCCGGAATAACTTTTTTCCTTCTTTTTACCTATAAATAAATTAGGCGAAGTTTTATATTAGATAAAAAGCAATCGAATCTTCAAATGAAATAACATGCATAACAATATACACTTCTTTAAGCTTTATTTACATTTATTAATATCTTTATGTTACACCTATTAGCTCTCACTTAACTTCTTTCATGTAGCACAGACAACTTATCCCTTTACATTATGTGGTTGCTTGGGGACTACCCTTCCACAATATAAAATCTTTGTTTTACTAAGGAGTCCTTTTTAGCATGGAGTCCTTTAAACTGGAGTCCTCTATACTTCGTGGACTCCATCACGTGTGGACTCCATCACGTGATTTTGCTGATTACGTGCTTTCTTCGTTTTGGCTTTTTTGTGCAGCGTGGCTGCCGAGCCTCAGGGCCAAGACTCACGTGCCCTATTCATATGATCGTAACACAACTTATTTCTTATCTTATCTCAAGTTTTCTAATATTTTTGGGTGTAAAATATTTTAACTTCGATAATCGCGCTGATAAAGACTGATGCTGAGATCCTCTTACGTACCTAAGTGTTGGTCCACAGGGACCATACTGAGTGTTTGGCGTATCGATGCCAGGGGCCGGCCGGTAGCCGGAGGGGTTTCAGGGGGTTTGCGGCTACGAGTATAAATCCCCTTGTCTCTCACACTCTCTTAGCTAAAAAAAATCTGAAATATATTAAATCACTATTGCACTTGTTTTTGCTACTTTTACTGTCTTTGTGATATCACATACCGGTGCAAACCCACACTAAGGACTCGCTAAGCGAGCGTAGGCACCACCTTCATCACGCTCTCTTTCATAAACCTTCTTGAATCCCGTTTCGTTTTACAATATACTAATACAATGGGTTTTTATTTTATTGATTTTTTTCATCAACACCACTTTTATGAAATTAATTGCTTATCTATTCTCGCAAACCACCTTCTTTGAGATTATTCATAAAGATCAATAATTTAAAACTCGTATTATAAGTTATCAGATTAATAAATCATAAGTTTGACTTAGCTTATTAGGAGGCAACGATAATGGATTCAAAAAAACAAATCAACGAGAAGTTTACAGTTATTACTAATAGTCTTTATCACAAACGAACTACAAAGACCCAATATATTTCCTTAGCAAACAATCGTAATTAAGATATACCATTCAACATTTACTAAAATAGACTATTACTCTTTTAGCCTTTAGGCGAGTCCGGAAGGACTAAGATAGTAGGCCATTGAAAACGTGTCCTATTTCCGCGCGTATCCCACCCAACCTTCCAACCTCAGTGAATCAGACACATTCCTCTTGGCACACCTCACATCGACCATCGGAACTCTTGATACTCATCACTTCGAATGCTACCCAGGGCTCTGCGACGGTCCCAATATCATCGTCGTCCCAATGTGCAACAGTCACGGCCGCATGAATATGAGTCGCTTGATCTCGCGGCCACTGTCCGAAGACGCATTTCGACTCTCCACGAAAGTGCAGAATAACGATTCCAAGCACTACGCCGTCCCTCTCTACTCTCCACCATGGTGGAGAATAGCGGTTGTCCAGGTGTTGAACCTATCTTGATGTCGTACAACTCTCCGATCTTCAGGCCATTGTCTTTTGTTGCTATGCCACTTCGATGCCCCCAAATATATCCTTCTCCGATTCCGGCTTTGAGTAACAGGACACAATGTCCGTGGATCTCACCAAGATGACTACATCAAAGATAGAACTCCATCCCACTCTAGTTGACATATCTGTTCCGCAAAGCGACTGCTCAACCTGTTCCTACAGTTGAGCAATCCAGGCTTCCTGCGACGACAATACCCTTGAACCAACACCAGCATTCGCCCGGTACATCCACCACCGATCCTTCGGACCGTTGCGTAGGTATCTCGCGACTTTTTTAAGCCTTGCCTCTGGCATCGATGATCCTCCAGTTACATTCGAGAGATGCGTGGCGGCTGAAGCAGCTTCGATGGTCTTCATATCTTCTGGACTATTCATCTACAGGGCGCAAGTCTTGACTTAGACAGGCTTCCGGCTTCATGAACATTGTACGACACTGGCCCAAGACCTTCTCGACACCAGTGATGGGACATTTGTTCTCCGACGGGTTGAAGAATGGCAGGCCGTGAATATAGATGGGTGGCCAGATAGCGCATTGCGCGGCACGTCCTTCATCCAAACGGTCCTCGACAAAGAGATGATAAGAATAACAGCAAACTCACGACAGTGACCTCCGCCTCAGATGTACACTATACACAAGCAATAGCTTACTTCGCACTTGTGCGAAGATGGAGAGTGGCAGATTTGGCAGACACTTGAACACCGGTTTGGGTTGGATCCCATTTAGAAGCTGCTCTTCTATGTATACGAACTCCACGATGCTGCTTCCAAAGTAAGAATCACACAATATAAGGAATAGCGTGAGGAATGAATGGTGGAGATGGAGATACTGTACTCTTCGAAGTCTACCTTCCCTCGACGCGTAGCAGGGCTATAGGCACCAATTCGGCACGCGTTCCCCCACGGGCGATCAGGAAAGGCCAATAGCTGCAAGCTTCGTGTGTTGGTCTCTACCTTTCTTCCTTCTTCAGAATCTATACTTGACGCGCGCTTTGTCACAGACTTCCGCGTCCTTTTTTCAGAGTTTAGTCTATGTTCCTCTGTTTTTGGCACTAGTCCCAAGAAAAAGCAGCACGTGACAATTGAGCCTCGCCGTGATGTCCAGTGGGCATCGAATAGCAGCGATTGGTAGTCTAGAGCCTACGAATTCATACAAATCAAGCCACACAGGTCATCTCTTTCTACAAGATCCACCCGAGGGCGATGCGCAGTCGCATTGAGCAGTTGTGGTGGTAGTGAGATTCGTGGAAAGCATCTGACCCCGGGGTCAATGGCACTGTTCGGCACTGTTCGCATACCATATTCTGCAATGGTAATTCAACACAATAAGGGGGTCCAAAATTATCTCTTCGATTCATCACTTCCGTACCAAATTTGTCTATGTAGGGGAGACGCAAGACCTAAATAGAGGCTGAAAGGAAAGTGAGCTTCCAACCAAGAGAGGCAATCGCGTGTGATGTTTCGCTTGGCAAAGTGGCCTCACGAAACGCGATTGAGCTCCAACACCACCCAACAGCCATCTACTCTCCCTCCAGAGCTTTACGCCACAGTGACTCTCAGAGATCATAGTACCACACCAATAAACAAGACCTCTGCAGACTCCATCAGCACTTAGAATGTTCGGACACCGACCTCTCCTTTATCGACCTGGCCGGTCGGGGCATTCTAACAGGTTTCCATTTACTCGTTCTGCCAGCTACAGCTCAACGGCCCAGTTGCCTCTCTGGGGAGAAGTTGACCCGCCCAGCCAAGAAAATGACGACCCTGTATGTGCTTCTGTACCTATGCCCCTGATCTTCGGTTCAAGCAATCTGATGAGTTACAGTTCCCTAATCCGACCCCTCCTGCGTGTTCCCAGCCGGATCCTCCTGCGAATCCAGAGCCAACTCCAAAGACGCGATCCAAACTTCATCCTGCACGCAAGGATCATGGCTTGGTAGTCACCTGGCCATTAACTCGGAGAGGAGAGGCATAATTCCTCGCTGTTATAAAAATCAGGCACATTTAGGCTTGCCGACCTGAGCGGAAGTTGAGGACGAACGGCACCAAAAAAAGCACACTACCTGGAAAGATGGTGTCAGGCGCAGAATGGGCTCTACTGGAATGGAGTACAGAAGGAAAAGTTGGGATAATACAGGATACCGGGGCCACTGAAATTTTGCTGGATCGAAAGAAAAGCAGAGACAGACCGCTTTATGAAGCCTAGAGTCTAGATTGGGCTAATCACCATGGATATATTTTGCAGACAGCGGTCGCAATCGTCCTTCAAATGAACATTTCTGCTTTCGCTGAGCCCTTCTCAAATACCAAATATTCGTATAGGACGCCCATGAGCCTCAGGAGGCCTCGGGCGTATTTGGTTCAAGGAGAACACGCACTCATCGGATCTTTCCTGTCAGTAATGACAAATACGTTAGGCAGGGGAGCAAACGAAGTGAACTAATTAACAAAAAAAGCCAACTCTCGTTGCCCTCTGTTGACTGTGCTCGCCAGCCAGCCCAGCCTCCCAACCTTTCTACTCAGATCACCTAGGTAAAGTTTTCGTTGCCTCTGGCCAGCACCAGGTATTCAATTATCCAGTATAAACCATGTTGCTTAACCGTGTAGTTTCTGATACCTAGTTTCAAATGTGATTGATTAAAGGGGGCTTCAATAGCAGAACATGAACATGATACTCAGTTGCGAATAAAGATTTTGGCGGGCGAAGCCCACGACGAAACAGGCTTGAAGCAGCGAAGCTCAATGAATACAGGGTAACCACACATTGCAATGTATATTCCACATTCCCGTTTGAAAGTTCCCAAGAGCTCAATGTTTTCAGATTTAGATTTCTTAACCTGCAAGGCAATGCTTTGCCCACATTGTACTCCCACATACCCAGATCAAAGCCTTACAGCAAAAGCCCGCTCTATTCTTCATCGGTAGCAATGACGATTTTACTCATCAGAACTTCCGCCCGAAGCCTTTCCTCCCTTTCTACCAGCCTCGACAGGATCGACCTTGCCGCCAGCAAACTCTGTTACTCGGGTCAGCAATCAGCTTCTCATTCCCCACATTACAGAAGAAAGCTGAGGAACGGAAGTTGAACTTACGGCCATTTCCACCACCGCTGCCTCCTGAGCTGGAATCACTTCCAGAGTTTCCGCTCCCGCCAGACGACTTTCCACCCTGGGCGCCGGCCTCAGTGGGATCGACCTTTCCTTGGGCGAATTGGCCGGTGCCAACGCGCTTGTCTGGAGTTCCGTCCTCCTTGAGGCCTCCGTGCTCTATTTGAGTTGGTTGTTAGTGGCTGGTAGATATAGTGATAGTGATGGTGAGGCAATAGTGAAGAAGGAGGGGAAGTATGAATGGAGGTTGGGGTGGGATTGATGCATTGGTGAAGGCAAGTGATTGTTGTGATGTGGTGGAGATGAGGAGATGGGAGTGCGTACCAGTTGGCTTGTAGGTGTCAGACATTTTGATATTTGATTTGGTTTGTTGGTTGTAGATTGTTGTTTGAAGATATGAAGATGATGTTATAGATGATGAGAAGAATGCTTGATGAACGGAGGAGATACCTCTTTATATAGACATTTCCCTCCCTCATCCAGCTCTCCAGGAGCAAATCCTCCGCTCCATGATCTCTGATCTTCCCTACCTCTCTCACAAGCTGGATAAAATAGGTGAGAACAAGCAAAAGTCATGATGTAAACACCTCCTCTTCCATCACCGTCAGAGTAAGCCGTGCTGTGGTTCAACACAGACATGCATTCCCAGCTAGATCCATTTACCCTTTTCCTCTCATTCTCCCTAGCCGCGCAGCCTCAGACCCCAGAACATACACTACATCTGTAAATGATCCCATCGATCTCCACGATTCCCGTCCATCAGCGGGTATCAGATCGATCTAGACGTATGTCCGGGGATGCAGGTACCTAGCCGGCGGGCACCAAACCACACTCCTCTTTACACCAAAATGGAATACACCAGGGGAAACAGCTCCTTTCCGCACTTGATTTGTTCGGCAAGGGAAAGAGAGGGGAAAGGTGTTTGACATGATCGCGTCTTTTGTCCCGATCTCATGATGTAATTGATCGTGACGGAGGAGCGAGATCCTTACTAGGGCGACGCGTTGTCACGGGATTATCTGTGGGACGCGAGGGGGCAAGGGATTTTTGGTTCGTGTTCGGGTTGGATGGTTGATCTGCTTGGCTAGGCAAGTCTTATGTGGATAATTGGCTGCAATGATAGGTTGAAGTTTCGTATGTAAGAGAAGGAAATGCTTGATGTGGGGTTGCGGGGTAGATGGAGTTCGATGCGGCTGTTTGGTATGGGAATTTGAATCTCCATCATGGTGTCGATGCGCAAATTAGTGCTTGGAAGTCTCTAGGAGTTCAACTCCGGATAATAAGAACATGGATAGTTTGAAGAGAAATGCAATGATGACATTCGGCGGGTAGATGTACTGTGAGCATAGAAAAAGAAAACAAAATGTAAGAATGTGAGAAATGACCAAAGTCGCACGCCACTCGGCGAGTTGAATGGTAGCAAAAACAGACCGCTCTTCTGCGTCTTGGATTCTGCAAGAAGGCAACATGCGAGTGAGTTGGAAGGAAGAAGCAAACAAGACAGCCTTGGGCGTTTCGACTTCGGCAAGCAGCAAACACATGCAATGGAGGGGTTGAAGTCATGACGTCTTTTTCATTCTTCATTCCAGATCTGTGCCTTCCTTGTGAAATCCCACACAAATCGATTGAGCTTTCCCAGCCTACCCCTTGAACGCCAGGGCTATATGCAAGACCTTTATACCTCACGCCAATCATTTGGCTGCCGTCATAAGTTCTGCTCCGTTCCGTACAACACCAACCACAGCTCCCGTTTGCACAACTTCCCCGCCTCCGCCGCTCAAACGATATTCTACTTCGGCCAGTCCGTCTAACCATGTAATCATAACAGGAGCAGGAACATCTAGCTTCGTCAACTCTTCGCTGAGCGCTGTGATGATATCCGCCAATGCTAGACCTTGGTTCGCTTTCAGAGAATTGATCATTTGTAGACAAGTCGTTACGTCGGGGGTCTTTAGGAGAGTGTTGAGGATTTTGGAGATGTCTTCGGGGTGTGGAGAGGCTATGCATTCGTAGATTGTAGTTTCCGTGATCATGTCCCGTTTGATGTCCTTTTCGGCGAGTTTGGGCGTGCCCTTGATGTGGATTGGAGTACCTGTAAACCGTCAGCTCGAACCGCAACACCGGGGAGATAAAGACTTACTGCTTGCATGGCATGCCTGTAGCACGTTCAGAGCTCTTCTCATGTCTCCTTTGCTCAATTTCACCAGTGCATCTGTCGCTGAAGCATTGATCTGCACATTCTCCTCAATGATAACCTTATCGACCAACACCCGAATATCCCTCTCTTTCAGAGGACTGAACCTGAACCTCGTACAACGACTCAGCAGAGCCGGGCTGAGCTTATGCGTATAGTTGGCGATGATGCAGAATCTAGTATTCGCCGTGTATTTCTCCATGATCCGTCTCAGTGCCATCTGTGCAGTTGAAGTCATGGCATCCGCCTCGTCCAAAATGATCAGCTTGTATGTTGGCATGGAGGCAGAAGTAGATGTCGTGCTCATTGTAAAGATCTGTTTCGTGCTGGCGAAGGTCTTGATCTGTTCTCGGACCACATCGATACCACGATCATCGGAAGCATTGAGTTCGAGTACCATCTGCCGCATGTTCTTCGAGCCATAGATCTTTCGTGCAAGCGCGAGAATTGTAGATGTCTTTCCAGTTCCAGGTGGGCCGTAGAGGAGGAGATGAGGGAGTCTCTGGTAGGCTGTCAGTCACTTCCTTTCGTGCTCTGGAGCTTTCCTTACGTTTGTCTCGACGAATTTGTTAATTGTTGCGAGAATGTCTTGATGACCGGATACATCTTCAAGAGTATCTGGGCGATACTTTTCGACCCTGCAGGCAAATCAGCAGATGTCATACAGCAGGTATTGGTAGTCCGGACCATGGGAGACTGTCTTCAGCTTCAATTGGGAGATTTGCTGCGCTTCTCTTGCCCTTGGAATTGGTGTTATCCGAGTTGAACATCACGGTATTCGACGCCGCGGGCGCATCGATATCCATATCATCCCCATAGTCTGACATTTTGGCGTGTGTGGGAGCTTTGTGGAAGTTATTTTAGAAGTTGAAGGTTGTTTCGATTCGGGAGGGAGACGCGATTTTTGGCGTTGTCGCGTTGAGTGGAAGGCCTTGAAGTTCAGGCATTCAGTACCCCCCATGAGGTCCTCGCCTGACTGGAACTGGTCCCCTTCAGTGTCCAGCATCGACCTAATTATGACACTGCCATGTTTCTATATTGCTCTAGCAAATTCTCTTCAGAACTTTGTACAGATGAATTCTATTCGGTGTAAAAGTGTTCTTGTTGTCAGAAGCAGGAGCGACTGCGATGCACTTCAATGCTACGAACGGAGATGCTGAATCATTGAAGGTCTTCAATGTACTTATTGTCGGCGTATGGACTCTATCTAGAGACAGCTTCTTGGTACAGTAAGTAGATCTCATTTTGCTCGTGGCTAGTTATCGCTGAAAGAGTAAGAACTTCTCAAGTCAAGCTAAAGATGTTGTCTCAGGCACTGAAGCACATTCCGCAGGTCCCAGATGCGTCGAGTATGAGCTTTAGTAGACCACCACGTGTGCCTTCTCAAGTACTATACGCCTCTTCGGATCATCCAATGGGTACTTGGCCAGTGCAGCAGATATGGCATATGCAATATTCTCAGCCGTTAGAGGTGGGTCGTGGGATGGCTCTCGAGTTTGTGCTTCAGAATCGTTCTGGAGAGTACTTTACCGGGCTAAAAGTTCGCAGCGGTAGCAGTCTTTGGACCAGCGAAGCAAGATTGCAAACTCGAATGCTTCATTGCATGCTTTCCCAAGAAAGGCAAACAGCCTATCGACTGAAGCCTCCCTGGCTCTGCTGGTTGGTTGTGGCCATAGTGGAGCCATACATTCCTGAATGTGCTTCGCTATCTTCTGCGGTCTCGAGGACTTTGTTGCCAGGAAAGAAGCACATTGCAGGGTGCATACTCTCCATTCTGCAATTTCCGCATGTCCTTGAACATAGGTCAGTACTTCTGGAGGAGCATGACCAGGAGCGTCGACTCACCGGTTTGCAATTGCAACAAGGAAGTCTCGAACATGGCAAGCCAACGCTCTGAATCGATCACTCCGTCGGCGAGATGATCTATTCCAAATATCTTCCTTTACAGGATATTGTCATAAATAAGTTCGAAGAGCATCACTCTGGTCTGATTCCTCCGTTCCGAAAGACTGGCACCTTGCCTGTACGGTAAGCATCGATCTATTTCATTTTCGAAACCCACTGAATACATTCATTGCAGGGAGAAGGCGGCGTGTTATGTTTTGCCGAAATCGAATCCATGAAGAGAATCTATGGTTTCAAGCCGATTTTCGAGGAGGAAACGGCTGTGAAATTTTTTGCGTTCAACGAAGACCAATGGTTATCTTATGATGATGCAGAGACTCTTCAGCTGAAAGTTGAGTATGCGCAAAAGCAAGGGTAGGTACCTAAAGCCCCTTTTATGAGTCGAGTTTCCCCTACTAAATGGTCTTCTTTAGTCTTCTGGGTTTGTTCATTTGGTCAATAGACCTCGATACGAAGCCGCATGATCCGCTGAAGGCACTTTTAGGCGGTAAACTAGACAGATTTGCAAAGAAAATGGCGTCCAAAATACCATCGATGATTGGCAGTCCGTATCGGGGACCCAATGTGCCGGTGCGTGTTCTTCCAATGTCCCGAGAAAACTTCCAGGCTAATGGCCCAGAATGCGGGAGTCTTGATTGTCCAGGCGGCAGTACGTATATGTCCTAAGAGACACTCCTCACTTTCGACAACTAATCTTGAGAGTTTGGTCATGATTTGTGTGACTAGCACTGACCTGAAAAGTGAGGAATGCCGCTGCTCAGCAGTGGTGCAAAAAGTCGGAGACAGTCGCATCTACCCAGTCACTTTGTTGCCCTATAAGAACTACTCCAAATCTAAACACATGCAGCTGGGAAGTCGGTTCGTAGCCCAGCTTTTATCGGACGATCCTCATGCTGAAATTTCGTACAGGAAATTTCCCAGCAGGTAGTGGTATTTGTTTGGGAAGCTGCGGAGCCGGCAAGATCCCAGTGATCAGTAGCACATATCCCATGATGATAGAGCCAGGGAAAGATGTGGCCACAGTCAATGCTTGTCTGGTTTCTGGAAAAGGTAAGTCCAGCGTGCCTCCAGAACACGACATGATACGCGCTGACTTTAGAAGCACTGTATTGCTGCAGCGAGGTACCAGTTATCCGACTCAATAGAGATGGCCTCTTCTAATGAAAACAGAGAGCAGCAGGCGCCAGCCCTTGTACATATTATCCGGATACTTGTATCGGAATTGACAAGAATGGACAGCCTACAAAAGGGACAGGTTGCCCGAATCCAGGTCAGCTTTACCGTTGTTGATCCACTCATTTGAAGCTGATGAGCATGTTTAGGCCAGAAATTAGTTACATACGCACGAGGTTTGTTGAGACAGTCAATTTGATAGATAGGTGCTCTGTACAACTAACTTGCTTCCAGGAAAATGTAGCCCAAGAAAAGGAGAGTGGAGTCCTTTCTGTTGTGAGAGTGACGTGGTGACAGATGAGTGTACGCGAGCGACCCCCCACAAATCTCGAAGTAGAAAGTTATTAGAAGGCATGGCTAAAGTTTATAGGTCGATGGACCAAAGGGAATGTCGTTCTCATGTGTGAAGCCGCCGGCAAATGTGATGGCGCAGGTGAAGTTTCGGTCATCCAAGACGTCGATAATGGTGCCGGGTACCAATGCAGATACTCCCGCTCAAGTGGCAGCTCAATGACAGCTACGCCATGGTAGGTAATGGGGGAGCACCAAATTTTCTCTTTGTCTCAAGAAAGTCTTGAGATATGCCTTACCCCTTTTCTCGTAAAACCCTCGATGAGGCAAAGGCTGACTTCCCCCTCATTACAGGTTCGATGCTGATCTTGCATATTGTTGTCCAGCTGAATCTATGCTCAGGGTACTTGCTCTGCCGCTTTTAATTCAAAATTTAGAACTAACTCAGACAGGGCACAATATCTCTTCCAGTGCCACTTGCGTAAATCCTTGAACCCAGTGTACTTCGATAGTCATGGCACTAATCAATGTACAGAAACCTATTTCCGAAGCCAGGCCTTCCGTCGGATGTCCAGAGACTCGGAGTTGAAGTGCAGAATAACGGCAACAATCAGAGGCCCAATGATAATGCTTGTGGCTTCTTTATCCTATCCGGTAAATTGTTACTTTCAGGAAATTGTGCCAGAGATTCTGATGGCGTAATAGGTCCCAAATCAGAGATGAGCACTATGAACAAGCGAGACGGTTCTCACTGGGAATTCTTTAATTGCCCCAAAGAAATGACCGAGGTCCGCCGAACAGTTCGAGTTGTCTGCACAGTAGACGGGCCGGAAAGTAACTGTGATGATATATATGACGATGGGCTTCCGCACGCAGTTGTTGAAATGCCGGACGGCTACGGACCTGTAAAATATGCAATGGCTGTCAGTCTCGAACCTTCTGTCAATCACACAACTCTTCCACACAGGCTCGTGAAACGGCTCGGACTGGGAAAGCAAATCTTCGACTTCACTTTCGATCACGATTTTACTGCTGTCAATAAAAGAGCTGCATCTGTCAGTGTCGCCTTTCTGCCATTTACCTTTTCGGACACTAACTCGATCAATAACAGAATATTTTATTACTCATTGATTACAATGATGATCCAGGGTACTGGGACAAGGTTGTCGGTAGGCGTTTGAAGACTTGTGTTCTCCTATGTCCCATTCTAATGCCCTTTAGCTCCTCCAGGTGTGCCAAAGATGCGACGCCGGCAATTGCAAGAAGTTCGGGAAGATCATGGAGGTAATTTCAAAAGCTGGCTGGAGCACACATGGCACAAGGAAAAGAGAAGCATGGATACTCACCAGCTTCACGAAGGATGGTTCTCTGAAGACGTACTCACATGGTTTGCACTTCAACAAGAAATCGGCTCATTACTGACTGACGGCAGCAAATCAACTTACAAATTAGACGTGACATCCTGGGACTATTCCCAGAGATATCCACCTGCAGGTACTACCGACACCACTGACCCGACAGATGCTGTCAGTCCACCAGGCATGCCAGAGTTTTCACGACCCGTGTTGAATCTAATACAATGGGACTTCAACGCAGAGGGAGAGATCCGAGTCAACCTGTATGTTTTGCTCAAATTGACAAGTAGCAATACTTACTAATCTGTCAGAATTTCTCAATTGACCCTCGGGATTGCCTTTGATAGCGACAGAGTGGCAAATGCGGAAGTAAGTCTTACCCACAAGTTACATGTCCGAAACGCCTACGGGGCCGATCACATACATCTCAGGTTATCCTGGGAGTAGATAACACTGCCAGAATTTACGGCAATATGAAGGCTGGGACTGGCCATGAATTTCAGGTTTGTTATGGTAGCGATGCCTCAGTTGTTCTGTACGTCAAACTCATAGCGCCGTAAGTTTGTTTCTTAGCTTTAAAGAGCTCAAACAAGGCTGATTTGTAATCCAGGACACTGCTCAAAATAAACTTAAGCGGAAGGAGAGCTTTGAAGATGTGGGGACCAGTAAGCATTTTCTTTGTTGACCTTTCTTGGGGAGGGCCATAGACTAATGACATTGCGATAGTTCCCCGTATATCCATTCACGTGTGTTGGTGGTAATCAGAAAGTGAGACGGGATGGAATGAATTAAGAGGACGTTGAGGTGCTAGTAATGGGGTCATATTAAGTTTCCCCGACTTTATTCCTTCGTCCAGGGTAAGACTATCAAAGAGAAACATTTTTTATGTGATTAGGGAGCTGTAACATATTGTAATATCACTTTCTTAAATATTTGCAATTAAAGATCTGCCAAATCCGAACGTCAACAGATTGGACTTATAGATCTATCAAAATTTGTGCTTCAATACTCCCTAATAATCCTATAAAGCTAACAAGAGACAACCTTCCTTTCCGCAAAGGTCTCATACCCCCCTTCGTTTAGCTTTGGCACAATGCTACCAGACAAACGGTTGATCTTTACGTACACCTTCTCCAACGCCCGATAATCCCAGCGAGTTTCTAGCCTCTGTACCTTAAATTCCAGCACCTGCATCTTTGAATCCCTATTATCTACGAAGAAATTACAGAAGAGGGTCTCTACCATTTTCTTAATCGTTCCCGCGTTGAGTCCTAGCCGACCGCTCTCTTCTGGAAGATTGTTGGAAATGCAAAGAGCTTGGAGTTTAAGAAAGGCGCGCATTCTGAAGAAGGTTGTATTGAACTGATATAAAAATGATTAGTGAGAGCTTTCAAGCAGTAAACAAGACTTTGAGATTTGTGCTAACCTGAACATTGTGGTCGTGTATTATCTCATCCTGAGGAGTTTTCTCCTTTACTACTTCGTCTTTCCGTTTCCAGCTGCTTGGAAGCCCCGGAAGTTTGAACCCGGAAGACGGAGTCGGCACCTCTACTCCGTCCTCGGTCTGGTCGTCCGGCTCATCCATCGAGAGTTTCTGCAAAGTCGAAGCATGTCTCTTAACAATCGGCCACAGTTTCGGATAATGCTCCATAGAATCATTGTTGATATGCAATTCCTCCAACCCAGAAAGAGAACCGAGAAAGTCTGCCGTGACACTTTCCACATATACCGGACTCTGGTGATGTTGATAAGGGTTGAGCATCGTGAAACTGAGTGATTTCAGATTCGGTACACAGCCATTGAGGTCTCCGAAGAATATATGGGAAGCTGTTCTCCCTAGATCCAGTACCTTCAGAGCGGTCAAATCCATGCTTCCTTTCAAAGCAGAGCAGTGATCTGGCGTTAGGCTATACAGCGAAGGGGAACCATTTGGAGTGGATGAGAATGCCAACTCCTCCAGCGGCGGGAACACGTCCCCTCGCTGTAAGCACAGATTGAATGCGCCGCTTCCATCCGCCCCAAATCTGGCATATTTCTGTTGATAGTCTCCGAATTTGAAGCGTGAGTCTTCGACAGCACCCAGGCGCAACACTCGCAGATTCTTACTCCGTTGCAGAATACGGGTAATTACAGGGAATTCAGACCGTTCTGCCCCGAGGGGACTAAACAGACGGACTGGGCAAAGTACAGTGTACTTTAAAGAATACAACCGAGGAGAAGTGAGGAGGGCAAGGTCCATAGACATGTCGTATAAGCCGTTCGTTTCTCTCCCTCTTGAGGTGTTCACGACACATAAACGAGCCTCGGGAAACAATGAGTGGAACAAACTTAGTACGATTTTTGGGATGTGTGATGTGGAATTCCAGCTGAGGCTGTCTTAGCCGCAAGATTATCACAGAGGCATGATGCTGCTCTCACCTAAAACTTTCAAGATGGTCAAGTCTTTCGAGTACCTTACACAAGACATGATCGCCGTCTTGTTGAGTCCAGTCACCGATGGAAATTTCTTTGATGTGGGTGGAGATGCTGTCTGTTGGGTCCAGGATGCGATCGATCAGCTGTTGTGAAGTAGCCTTGGGTACAGTCGTAGATGCAGAAGTATCTCCATGACTGAAGAGCGAAATCGAGCGATAGATCTCAGATTCATCCATAGCAGTCTGCTTTTCAGGCATTTGAAGGTACTTGTGGATCTCAGAGCGACAGGAACATGAAGAGAGGGAAGAATCGAGATGAGGCCAACTGAAATGCGACCTCTGCTAAAGTGGTGACTGTTGCCTGTTAGTGCCAAGATAATTTACAGGATAAATAGATTGTCAGCGTCTACGATTTATGATTGGCTACCAATATTGAAGCAACCCGCGCGTGAAAGGAGCGAAGTTATTGTACTGGACTTGATACACATCAGATTTGAGGTTCGTCTATAGTCTTGCATCCTCCCCCGGTACGGCGGCTTATTAAGACCCAATGGTCGCGAAAACGTAGAATTGAAAATTAAATACGTAGAATAGAAAAGTACTTGAGACCTAGGCTATAAGCTTTAGAGAATCAAGTGTATATGTACTGCGGATGAATTCACCTGGGGAGCTCAAAGACATACGAGCGAGGTGGATCAAGGGGTGAAATTGCTATTGGATCCTGACCAGCCTCGGCCACTGTATCTGCCAGAATCAACTGCGAGGTCTGACCTGAAGCGCCTCGGCAAGCCTGCGGTTGATGTGGCTGCCGACTTCATGGGTGCGATATCCGAGCACGCAATGAAGAAAATTGAGACTAGTGTTCCTAGCGAATATGTTCAAGTCTGCCAAAAGCAATTTGTTCTGACTATGCGGTAGCCAAAGGACATCACAATGAGAGTTTGTTTCCCGCAGGCTGCTGCTTCTCGCAACCGCTGATGTGTTCAAGGGGGCAAAAAGGGCTGGCATGCATCCAGTTACTTTGATCAAGGAACCAGAGGCCACTGCCATGTATACTCTACATATAATGCAAGACAAGACCCTGAGCGTCAGTAGTCGCAGTTTGGGCAGGGGCCCACGCTAATATTTGAGTAGATTGGTGATGCTTTCGTCATTTGCGATGCTGGAGGCGGTACGGTCGATTGATCTCGTATGAAATCACACAGCTATTTCCGAAACTTGAACTGAAGGAGCTCGTTCCGGGAAAGGGCGTCATGGCTGGGTCTCTTGGCCTCAATAAGAGCTTCGAGGAAGCTGTCAAGAATCTTGTCAGTGAGGATCAATGTGCCAGTCTTCGCAAGACGAGAGGATTTGAGCAAGCCGCCGTACAATTCGATCCCCACATACCCAGATGGCTGGAACGGACAGTGCATGAACGGCAGCCAGCAGTATGACTATCAACAATACCAGAACAACACCGGTCCGATGAGTCCTGCAAATGGGTGCTATGGTCCAACACACGGAAATGCCAGTTTCAAGCTACACCTCGCGAGTATCCTGGAAGCAGTTAAAGGCATGGCCAAGGCCAACCGTCACATCATGGGAGTCATCCTCAGTATTCAGAGAAGAGACTTCCAAGGAATAAAGATGGTTACAACAACCAGGATAATCTCGCAACACGGAATAGCGGCCCATCTGAACAGTTCCAAGGTCCTGATGTACGAGCGCATGGACACGGGAGAGAAATTGATAGGGGACTCGACTCGAGTCACCGATGTGGACCTTATGTTGGCGAGCAAAGCAGCGAAGCCATCGATATTGCTAATCCCCATAGGCATCATGAGACACTGACCCAACTGCATGCCTTGAGCATGCTTCAGTACTGCCACAGGAAAAATAAAAGGGTTGCCCAGAAATCAAGGTTTGGTGTCCCACAGTCCTTGTGGCATTGTAAATCAAACAAAGGCTTTGTGTGCAACTACCGGGTGGCGGCAACAGGCACCAGATATGGCATGCATTGTGAACAAAGAAGTCAGATACCTTCGGGATCATCATTGCTCAAGAATATCTACAAAACGTTATTTGTAAGAGAATAAACTCAGCCAAAGGCGAGATCATGGCCCAGCCCATTGTCCCTTTTCAGGACAGCATACAAAACATTCGCAATAGTCTACGAGCGGGCCACCGAGATCTCGAGAAGATCGCCCACAACCTCAAAACCGCAGCTGCAGCACGAGAAAAGCCGGCTGACCCAGCTGTCCCTGGGATAACGCATGCTCTAGTCTCTTCAACCTCCCAGGTCGAATTGGAATTCACGACGAGAAAACTCGCACGACTCGAATCCGATCTCTTGCAAGCCAACAATGATCTCGAAGCAAGTCGGAGAGAAACAATCAAACTACGCAACCATGCGGCGAGCGCTCGAGAATCTACTAAGGCAGACGCCCACGAGGTCAGAGAGCTGCTGGCCCGAATAAACATACTTGAGAACGACAGGATGAACAATGCGAGTAAAGTCGAATCTGTGAAGCGTGATCTCACTAGGTCTGAGAAGCGGAATCAAGATACTTTGAGGAAACAATCTAAATTTACAGCCCAAAATAATATACTGGAGGCTGAATTGGCTGCTGCGAAGGAGGAATGTCAAGAAAATCTCGCTTCGTCATCGGCGCCGAGTGTCAGGTCCACGGGAGACCCAGTTGAGATCGGACGTCTGAAAGAGGTCAGTAAGCGATTGCAGGCCGAACTTACTAAGGAGAGGGCAATCATTGCCGGGATGAAAGGTAAGAGACAAGATCTCGATTTCTACGGATCATATCCCTATATGACGAAAATTTCAAGCTTCATAGGAACCGGAGACTAACTTGTAGGTAGCGCGAATGAATAACTACGAGCAAAGAGCTTCGGAATTGGAGAATCAAAAACGAAAGAACATATCAAGTGGGGCAAGTAACATTGGAGGAAGCTATACCCAGCAGCGATTGGCAAGAGAAAAAGAAGAAAGGGAGAAGACAGATCTTGAACGGCAACTCAAACTTGCCAGAAACGAGGCCGCCAAAGAAAAGGACTTGGGTACTCAGCTTCGCAGTATGCTTACCAAGACAGTTGAAGTCAGAGGATTACAGTTACCCAGATCCAAAACAGGTTGAGATATGTCCTCTTCCGTCTGTTATGGGAGCATAACCTGGATGTTCCATGGTTCGGCATACACAATGTGCCGGATGGAGAACTTGCGGAGAAATTGTTGGCTGGCTTTGAGCGACAACAGGATGGGTATGATGAGCGTGAGTCCACACATGAATCCAGGAGTCTTCTGGAGAGCGCTAATTGATAAATAGTGGCGTGGTTAAAAACACGTGCGGACTGGAGGGTCTCAACCATGGAATGTGCTTCCTGGATCCACTCACGATACCCACCGAAGGCAGGTGTGACCATCATTGTTATTGATGAGATGATGGATAAGTTCATGGATCCATTGTTGTCTAGGACCCTAGCGCGCAATACGGTCAAGACCGCACTCCTTAAGCTCTGCCAACGGGCCCATGCTTTGATACTTGAGGTCAGACAGGGTAGAGATCTGCTGGAGATCGAGGTACCAGTTTCAGGAATTGTATACGATGATAAAGAACACATGGTAGAGAACTACGATGTCCCACAAAGTCAGTGATTTGGAGGTGATGACCTTGCTGGAGAGCCAATTCTCTTCGCGCTGTCGGGAGTTTTGGTAAACAGAACCGAAGGAGGCGAACGAGTGGTCATTGAAAAGGCGCATGTAATTTTATAAGTTTTCTATAGAGTACAAAGGTATTATCAAGCATCGTAAGGTGCTTGCTGAAGAGGGTTCAAAATGAAGATAAATACACAGAATCGTTTGCTTTGCGGACGTCACAGCATCACAGCCCACTTGAAGCGAGAAAACTGGTGATAACGCCAAACGCGCCAGTTGCGTTCAACTAAATAAGTTATTAGCAAATCCTTCTCATTACTTGAAGCTAGTTGGTGCCTACCGAAAAATTAATGCCATGCCCAGATCCGGGCTGTACATATACTTCCAGGTTCTTGGATGCATTGAAAACATTACGAGCTGGCTCTTCGAGTATAGGGGTGCAATTCCCATTGCAGAAAACCAGATCGTTCTCACCAGACATCACCTAGGCATCGATTATTAGCGAGGTAGACTACTACAAGTCAAAGTGTTGCTCACCAAGACTGGTCCCGTATACTTCGGTGCGTATAAGTCCGTGACAGCCAAGCTGATGATTTCCATCAATGCGAATGGTTGCTTAGTAGCTTCACTATACTCGACAACTTTCCTATCGTAGAAGGGATATTTGAAGAAGCTTTCAAGGTGTCAGCGTGCGCAGGGGAGCGAGGAATAGATGAGGCGTATCTTACACATTCACGTTCGCGAAGATATCAACCCAGGTCGTGTATCCTCCATCAAGCTGTCTCCACCTCCCAGGCGACTGGACTCGGGCAAGTCGAGACTGCCATGCTTCGAACGCCACTGCTGTATCTGGGGTTTTATAGCTGATGCCAGTGAGGACTGCACCATTCACCAGTCCTGGATTCGAGACCAGAAGAGCATTTGAGATCACGCTCCCGAAACTGTGGCCGACGAGAACAACTTTCTTTAGTTTCGAGGAGAACTTCCCTTCGCGGATATGATTGACAATTTGTTCGAGAATAGAGACTTGGATTGAAACTTGATTGACGTAGCCGGAGATACTGCAAGGAGCAGGTCAGTCAGCTTGGGATGTTGGACACGATGAGGAGTGAAAGCGTACACTGAGGACTTTGAAACGCCGAGTCTGTCGTAGAAGAACACGGAGTATCCTTTTGATATTGCATGGTCGACGAAACTGTATTTCTCTGGCTGTATCTCGGGGTGCCAGTAGCTATCAATCTTGTCAATTGCTGACACATTTGAGATGTGGAGTTCGGGTACTGACCTCCTGTCAAATCCAAGCCCATGACTAGCCACGAGAACAGTCGTGCTGGGTCCTTTCGTAGGAGCACAGAATGTGCCTGCAATTTTGTAGCTAGCTGTCACTTGGGGAGAGAAGCCAGAGACGGGATGGAAAGTCACATTCGCATCCCATCGTGATAGATTCGTGGTGAAGGTTGTCACATCGTAGTCTGTTTCCAGAGTTGGTAGACCCCAGATGTAGTTACCAGATGTAACAGTGAGGGGAATGATGTAGTCTTTGCAGATCTTCTTTGGGTCTCTCGTGTGAGCGAGGGCCAAACCTGCGTAAAGTAATAACAAGGTGAGGATTGACAGCATCTTGGGATGTGAAGAATGCTCGTCGCGACTTGAACTCGAATCAATTCATAGCACCAGAGAACGGAAAACATATTTCTTATACCATTTAAATTCCAAATCACAAATTATCCGAGTGCTTGCAGACGTACAAATCAAAGTGAGCAGGAAGGTATCGGCATGCCAAGTATCTCAACTTCCAACTCCGAGCCGAAAAAGCGGCTGCATTTCTGCAACAAATTCAGCAATACGACGTTATCTTGAGCCCTGACTCAAGACCCCAAGTACAATCTAGGTGTATTCCGGAAGGTCAAAGTCTGCTTTTTGCCAATCAACTTTTCGTGTTTGAATTGAATCTGCTTCCCGCAGTCTCCTCACGTTACGCGATGATCAGAACAACGATCACTGATCGAGTTGTGGAATAGTCATTGCTGACCTCAGCACTGCTCATGAATGAGTTCGCGACGTGATCTTGAAAAGCCGAGGCTACAATGTTCGGTGTCAAGAACGACCGAGGGAAATGAGTGGATCTCAAGCCTGATGTTGCAATACGAGACGAACTGGGGCGGTGCTGGAAGGCTTAAAAAAAATGTTGCCGAATTCAAGCAGTGACAAATACTCGGAAGGGTATCCACCAACGATTTCAAGGAGGGTACCATAGAAGTAAATGAGAATGATCAACCGAAGTCTTTCTAGTGATTTTCCTCACTTCAGCACCGGTATTCCGGTCGTAATACGGGAAATATGGAAAATGTTTGGTCTGGATGTTGAAGCGTCATTGAAAGCTTCCGTGCACAAATAGGGACCAGCTCAGAGCTGTGCTAGTGACTGAATATGACTCGATGTATAAGACATACACAGCGGCTCATTTCGTTCCATCCACGAGTGCTCAATTGTCTGTAGCTTTCAACCTCAGCTCACTTCGGGGTGAAGTCGGTCAACGTACTCGCTTACTGTACAGAACAGCGAATGAGTGGTACAAACAAAGCCGAGCATAGGCTAATCAAACTCAAAACAAACTTCAGACGAACCTGGAAACATCCCAAGGAAAATTGTCTCCCCCTCACAGCACGATGAAAACATCTGCAACAGATGGCTGACACATCTTCTGTCATTGGGTAACTCAGGGCACGACCTGGCAAACCGGTTGGAGGGAGTGGCTTGCAGTTATGCTCAGCACAGCCTCCACCAGCGCTGAGCACCACATCACGAAACACGGCAGCGGTAAGTCGGTGCTGCAATTCGTCGGGTATTTCCATCTCTTGTTTCTTCACCCAAGCTTCTCGTCCTGTCTTTGCGCACGCGCTTTTGTTAGCGCTCTCCTATCTTGGAGGATGGTCCTTCCAGTCAGTATTGTTTGGTGTTCCTTCGGCGTTACCTGAGACGAGAGAGACCTCCGTGAGATGTGCAGACTCTTGGAACAATCCTTTGAGAGCACGGCAGGGAACGCCCAGTCGGTCGGAATTTAGAGTTTGACATAGTGGGCTGGCAATAGAGTTAAACTTCTAGCTCCAGCATAACTGGGCAGTTGAAGAGCTTCAACTTTGCTTGTTGGTGAGCTGAATTCTGCTGGAGTGTCCGAATAGTAGCTGGTAGAAGCTGCTTCCGAAGTCGAAAAGCAGTAAGAGAGGCAAAATAATGTCATTGGGAATGTTCTATTGGACTGAGCGACATTCTCACAGCTTTGAAGGTGCACAGTTACATATGTGTATCAGATTCGCCCAATCTCCATGGGGTCAACGGTACCCTAGCGCAAATCTGACAGAGGATAGGTCCCCACAGCCCGCTTTCATCGGATTCACCCCCCTGCTTTCGCATTCCCTGCGTCGCCAAGGAAGCTTGGTATTATCAATGTGTTTGGAGGAGTTCTGAAATGTTTGTCACAGCTGGGGAAGCGATGTCCTCAAATGCTCAGGGTCCATCAGGAGGCAAGAGGAAACATATAAATAGTGGCCCCTCGTCTTCTATTTTGTCTCATCATCCTTCTCAAATTTTCTCATACTTTCGATTCAGCTGGTCTATTTCAAAAGTCTTAATAAACATCCGTCTCCTTTCAATATGCAATACTCCAAGACTTCCGTCATCCTCTCCCTCCTCCCAGTCACCCTTGCCCAGTATGGCTATGGCGACTCCTCAAAGGCCAGCACCACAGTCGAAGCTGCTGCTGCTAGCACTGCAGCCTCTTCATCTGGTCCTATCCACACCGTAAAGGTTGGTGATGGTGGTCTTACCTTCGACCCAGATACCCTCACGGCAGCTGTCGGCGACACTGTCGAATTCCACTTCTTCCCAGCCACACATTCAGTCGCCCAATCATCCTTTGCCGCACCATGTCAACCACTCAACGACACCAGCTTCTTCAGTGGCGGCATCAAGACTGCCTCTGGAGAGAACGAAGAGACATTTTCAATCACAGTGACGGACTCGAAGCCAATCTGGTATTACTGTGGATTCCCAGGCCACTGCGGCGCTGGTATGGCAGGTGTCATCAATCCTCCGTAAGTCAACTCTTCCTTTACCTGAGTTAGCCGAGCACTTGCTAATAGAATTTTAGCGCCGATGGCTCAAAGACAATCGAGCAATATCAAGCAGCAGCTGCCAATGTCAGTCAAACTGTCGCTCCGAGCAAGGTTCAGGGTGGAACTCTGGGCCCAGCACAGGCGCAAAGCTCTGGATCCTCGACTACCTCGACGACATCGAGTCCTTCGGCATCAACCACTGGCAATGCTGCCGTTGAGGCAAGAGGCGCTGTCAGCTGGTCGTTGTTTGCCCTTACTGGTGTTGCAGCTTTGGGCTTCGGTGGTTTGATTGTTTAAGCGGGCTTGATGTTACTGTATCTGTATGGAATTTCTTGGGGTTGAAGCTTTGATGTTGTTTTGGAAGTACCGTGTGCATTGAAAGTACAGCAAGGAGGAGTGGAATGAGATCAAAATACCAACAGACTTGAAAAATGCATCTGAAGTTGAGAACTTTCGTGTTCCCTTTTGAGCTTTGCGAAACGCTCCAGCGATCCTGCCACTAGTGTGGTGACCCTTTCTCCCCTTGATGACTAAGCGACAAAAGCCCCGCTACCCCGCCAACAGGTCCCCGAATCCAAACAAGCTTCACATCCAAGAACTCACCTCGTCTAGGGAGGAAATGCGCTTACCCGCGATGGCGTCGCCCCAGAGAATGCCTCAGCTTCCAACCGAAATCCTATTGAATATCATCGACTCGATCGCCCCGTTTTCAGACCTCCCTGAAATCGCTCTGCCTCGAAATCATCCTATCACGAAGACCCTTGTTGCCTTAACCTACACCTCTCGCGCACTTCGACCCCACGCGCGCCGACTCCTCTACGTACATTGTCTCTATGTACATACTGAGAATCGACTGCGGAAGTTACTTCGGAGTATACAAGAATCTCAGCAACATGCTGAGGGAGATCTGCTGGAATATGCTACCTCGCTGTATCTCCGTCCGTACCCGGTAGTTGGAACGATAGCAGACGTAGGCATCACAAATGATGTGCGACTCCTCATGACGGCTCTTGCTCCGCGGCTGCGCCGTCTGCTGGTCGATATACCGTTTCGCAGCATATACCCTGACGAAGATAGATTGGGCGTGCGGCCAGTGCTGCGGAATGCCTTTTCGAGTCTACCTGTCCTTGAGGAATTCTGCAGTGTGCGTGACGAGCTGTATCTGGAACTGGGAGCTTCGGATGACCCGGGTGTATGGTCTGGGTGGGAAAGGCTGAAGATGCTGGTTCTATACAATGTGGATGTTGCGACTGAGAAGTTCTGGAAAGGGCTGTATCTGTCGAAGAATATCGAGACGGTGGTCTTAACGCGGGCTGATGGCTTGATGGAGGTGGATATGAAGCAGGAGTGGAAGAATCAATTTGTTGGGGAAGAGGTGAGGCCTTTGGAGGTTCTGCTGGTCAATGTGGATGCTGAACATACGATACCGTTGGGTTTTGAGCGGTGGAAGAAGGAGGATAAGATGCAGGTGAGAATATTGAATGTGCCTATTAGTTACTATGGGGATGAGGATTTGATCGTCATTTGCCAGCAGTGGGTGAAGAGGAGGATACTGCAGGGCGTTCCTATTGCAGAGTGGTCATGAAGCTGAAAGCAGTCCTCGCCCGCTAATTGACCGCTACACTCACATTTCTAATCTGTTTTCCACTATGATTGCGGGTCTCATATTTCTTGCTTTGCAAGTAGCACGGCAAAATTTCGCCGCATTCTCGAGGATATAATTCTCAAGAGCTTCTTTCAGCGATCCGCGCTTCAGATTCAAGATCAGGACTTGGTTGTAGCTAGACCGGTTTGGGTAATTTACGATAAATATGTGGGTTCTTAACGCATCAGTATTTCCGTCATGCATCTTTCATTGGGACTGAATGCGGCTAATAAACCTCATTCTTATGATCCTCTCTGTTTTATTTGGTGACGATGTGGTTGTTAGACTCAAAGTCTGCATGAACTGCCGCAGCCACCAACTCTTCTCCACGTCAACGATCCAAACATCAGTTTAGTCTCCCGGCCAAACAAACTTGTATTCGCGTCCCCGGAAACTTTAAGTCGAAACCACTCAAATGCATAATTCGGATTGGCCATCGAAGCCCGAGCGGCCCCAGAATTGCTGCGCCTTTCCACGTGATCCTATACGGTGATTTAGGCAACACTTTAACAGTTCGACCTGTAAACAATGAAAAAACCCGAATGTCTTCTCAGGGGCAGCCGCCTCTCCGAACGATAACCATCGATCTAGGGAAGCCATTGAGATCACTATTGCGTCTCATATTTATCCCCATATCAACTCTCTACCGCGTCTCGAAGCTCAATTCTGTATTTGTGACCTCACGCGTCGAGATGGCTGGACCCCGAGCACGCGACTTTGAGGAGAGTGTTGGTTTGCTTGCGAATGACGACCTGTATGATGCCGATTCGGATTCAGCTATCCGTCCAACACCCGAGGAACGGAACTCGCCCTCGCCAGTCATCCGCCCCTCCAAGAGTCGACTGCCCGAACGAAACTTAAGTGGAAAACGTGACCGTCGAGTCAATCTCTTGACGAAATTCAGCCTCTGCATCTCGGGATTGAACTTCCTCATACTCATCACGGCTCTGATCATAATCCCTGCAGGCAAATTCAGTGGTTCTGGAAGCTGGACGTCAACCGGATATCATCATTATAAGGCAGAAGCTGCAACTGGTCTCATAGTATTATCCATCACTGTCAGCCACCTTCCTTTCAATCACTTCCACCCGTCCCTGTGATGTCTCAAGCTGACCCTGAGTAGACGTTTATATGTTTCCTATCCGCATTGCGCAATGTGAGAAGTCCTATGCCACTCGGCTTCAGCGCTTTCGTCGACCTCATGCTGGTGTGCGTTCTGTTTTCAATGGGCATTTATGCCGTGACCGTTGGTTATCCAACCGAGAACTGGTGTATCTATTACGACCAATGTATGGGATTGGTCACGGGAGAAAAGGTCCTGGTAATTCTTGGAGCGACTTTCGGATTTATCCTCAGGTATGTCACCCACGAGTACCTTCTCTGCGTTCCTCGTCATATTCCTCAGTAAAACCTGTTGTATTCATGTGCTGACTTTATCTAGCTTTATCCACTTCGCGCTTCTGGTCATACGCTCAGCCATCATCAAGGATGACAGGCCTTGGAAAAGACCAAGTCAAGTCAAGCTCAGCTTCTTCCGATTTGACTTCGACATTACGATTACGAAGCGGACTCGTCGCCATACGTGCACTTGCTGTGCTCAACTTGCTGCCAATCGAAATGAAGGTAATGCCAGTCCGGCGCTTTCTTTGCCTGCGCATTCGACTGGGTAGCGTAGTGACTCTATGATTTGATGGAGCTGAGAAGTACTGATGAAAGAGACTAAGTCGTGGGTAGACTTTATTAAGGTGTATAGCACCTTGTGGAGGATCTTTGCGGCGATATTCTTTCAAGTGGGCTACACACTGTATTGATATGTAAACAGGCAACTGAATGGTTACGCGATGGAGCGAGGATTGATCTCCTCAAGAATAATCGGCACTGCGCCACGGCCAGTTTGACATTTGGTGTGCCAATGGCATATCTGACCGAATTTGTAGTAGTGAAATTCAATGTTCAGCTCCTTCAATGTCTCGAAGTGTGCAAAATTCCCTATACGATTTTCCTCTTCGGATTCTGTTCAGGCGGCCGAAGTGCAGACAATCGCTTAGATTGGCACCGGCCATCAACCATCGTTGAAGTTTGGGACAGAGTCTCCTGAGCCAGAACATTGAAATTTGAATTGCACTGGTGCCGCTCAGTCCATATCCAATCCCAATTCTACATAGCAAGGGCTTCTGGTTCCAATTTTGAGTTCTGTTGCAGTGTTCATCACAATATCCTAATTTCCGACCCTTCGGGAAGCCCCAGCACACATTAAAAACAGTTCCGAGCACGCCAGCGCATATTAGCATACGCTACACCATCATGGCTGCATTCCATCCCTCCCTCGAAGAATTCTTCACAGAGAAGCGAGATCCGTGTGAATACACAGAAGATATCAAGAAAGAGTGGGACAGTCTGGGGTATGGTCTCTCACAAACATTCTACCAATTGTAGGTCCGACTTTGACGCATTCCACCTCACTCCAGACTGGCCGATCAAGCTGCGACCCCTGCAGCCGTTGCTGCATCGTTGGCTACGTCTGTACCTCCACCTCTTTTTGCTACGGTCCCTGCGCTTATACCTGCGCCAGATCCTGCGTCTATTCCTGTACCCTTCCTGTACCTATTCCTGCAACTGTCATTGCTCCGGTCCTCACGCCTAAGTATACTTTTCACAAAGACTTGTCATTTACAACTTCTTTTCAAACGTGAATAACGTCGTGTTCGATACAATAATGCTTTATTGTATAAACGATTTACATTCTTAATTTGAAGAAAATTATTTAAATAATTGAAAACTAACTAATCAATAAAGTAGATAAGTAAGAGTAGCGCTGAGGTTAAGCGAGGTAGGCGGAAAGGAGGGGGGAAGGTGGTAGGCGAAAGGGAGGGGTTAGACTTTAAGAGTCAGAGCCTAAGCGAAGGCAACCCGCACACTAGCAAAGAAGCCAGTACACCAAGAGACCGACTCGAGTCCCGGTGCCAGCGGACACTGTCTGGGTGAGGGAGCTCTTGCGACTGAGTGGAAGAGTTGTTGTCATATGTGGAGCAGGTATATCTGCCAATGTAAGATGTAAGGTAGAATTGGTGCACGCCTCCCCGGTGCTGACATGTTTCAGCCTTTACTTTTCAGTAAATGCAGATATTCAAACGTGTCTCCTTCCACTGATCGCTTCATTTTTCTTCGGTTGCGGCAACCCAATTCCATTCTATGATCTGTAGTATGTTTGCCCGCATCAAGTCAGGCGCCTGTTAGCCTATTTGGATCAATTCAACAGTAGTATGGCGTGGTTAATGCAAAAGGCTTTGAGACACTCTAGGAGCATGAATTCAGGGAAAGTAACGTATGAGCCAACAAAGAAATTTGGGAAATAAGCAGTCTATAAAGATCGATATTTGAATCATCGAAGTCTAGATATCTAACAAAGACTACCACAGAAGAAAATGCTCAACAAGCCCTATACTGTTGAAACTCCCAAGATACCCTCAACCTAATCGGAACCCTTACTTTCGGGCACCTTCTCAACAGTCGCGTCGATGTGTTCCGTCATGAGGTGGCTGATATCCGTCAGGAAGCAGCAGCAGATGATAGCGAGGGCGACGAAGGGGATGATCGAGGACCAAGCGAGGCGGTAGGCAGCTGCGAAGACCTGATGGCTGACACCCATTGCCGCGCCGAGGATGGAGTCGGAGATCCCAGGCACTTCGGCGATCACTTTGGGATTTCCGGTTGCGAGCGCGGTTAGGAGAGCGCCGATGGAAGAAGGTGGGAGCCCTGCCTTTACGGCGGCGCCGCCGACCGATGAGGCATATGTCTGGCCGATCTTGTTGTTGATGATGGTGTTTAGGACGGCGGATCCGAGGGCTCCCCCGAGCGCTCTTGCGGAAAATGCCAGCCCGGTTGCGGTCGAGAGCATATCGGGAGGTGAGGCGAATTGAATGTAAGCCGTCAAGAGAGTGAGAGGACCACTCTGGCCAACTCCAAGAATGATGTTGTATCCCCACTGAGGTTGTTTCATTCCCTCGTTAATTGCAGCATAGCATCCGGTTCTGAGAATCTTAGCCGCAATTCTACGACACAGGCTTGTATTTTCAATGACTTACCCAGCAAGGAATAGGACGAACGTGAAGATCAATGGTTTCTTCATATCTTTCTTCTTGGTCGCCCAAATGCTACAGGTACATTACTTTAGGATGTCAGATGCAAGGGTGATTTTCTTACATCAAGAATGGCGCTGACAGAAGGGTAGCAATCGTGAGTGGAAGTTGTCGAATACTCACCTCCCAGGCACTCGTCTCCCAGCCAAGATTGAGAATGATGAGTGGGATGACATTGTTAACGGCGCTGAAGAAGATCCAACTAAAAGGTCCCGTTACACATTTTCTGACGGTTATTGGAAACCAGAGTGACGTACCCTTCAATTGCAAACGCAAAGACCGAAAGGCCAAGATTTGGTCCAGCCTTGAAGAAAACATGTGCAATGAGACCATCCGTTCGACCCTTCCATTCTGGTTCGAAATTATTAAGAATCCATCGTGCGAGAATAGGGGCATCTTACCGTAGAACCCGAACGCGAGCAACAAGACAGCCCCAGTGACCAGGCATGAAACAACGTGTACATTGCTCCATGGGTAGGTTGCACCGGCCCAGTTCAAGGCCATGATCACTAGAGTCGTACCGGCAATAAGTGTAAGAGAACCAATGGGGTCACAGCTCCAGATCGCCTTTCTCCAAGACAGGCGTTCTTCGCGAATCTTCTTTGGAGGCCAGTAGAAAGCCATTATTCCGGCAAAGCTTGCCATGTGGAACCCCGCTTGCATCCAGTAGATGGTGCGCCATCCCGAGATGCCAGCATTCACAACCGCGCCACCGCCTAGAACAGCAATCCTTTGAAGCGTTAGCTTAATTTCAGGATATTTCAGGGCTTTGGAGAATTACAGCGCCCCCAGAGTCCCTGAAATAAAGCCTAAACCGTTCGAGAGTGGTCGGTATTTGTACGGTAGGATTTCTGAGGGGATAGCTTGGATGATGGCGATGGTTGGCAATGTGAAGCCGATCAGAATACCACCTCCGATGAGCATGTTCATACTTGTAGCCTTTGCTGAGATTACAGCACCAGCAAATGCGACCAGTGGGGGTAGACAGGCCAAATACTTTCTGTCCAACACATCCGACAGTCGACCGACGACGGGGGACAGAGCTGCTTGCACTAATAGGGGACCCTGAAGGCCCTTAGCACTATTTCAATCGTCATGAGTGGATGCGAACGTACCTGTATGACCCATCCAGCGATGGTAGGGTTCCCAACTTCTCTGATAATGAAGCCAATAGAAGCACCAGAGGCAGTGACTGTGAAAATCTGCGCCATGATGCTACGCCACTGTCAGAATGATGATTAATGGCCTTGATTCTTTCAAGGTTCCATATGTAATAGCGAGCCACAAACGTGACACCTCAATCAATTAACCGTTTCCCAGGTTTGAGAGTCACAATGAGGCCGAATAACAACAGCCCAACAGACCTCAGGGGAATGGGTAATGTTGAAGGTTAGGATTCGACAGGATAAACTCACGCAAAATTGGTCACACTAGGCGGCGAATTAGTTTCAATACTTTCACAAATCTCGACCCGGAACCTACAACACAACCGCCCAAGACCGCAATGTCAACTGATGTGGCTCATAATCATCGGCATGTCGTACATCCTCGAGATGGTTGAGCACAACTCGAGATTTGTTGTCGGACGACTCCATTGCTCAACACCTTTAGAAGCCAGTGAGGTGTTGGAAGATGAGGAATAATAACAGTGATCGATGCCTGTCGAAAGAGAAAGAATTGGAAATGGAGATACTGTAGATCGCAACTGTAGAATCCGGGGAGAGGGGAGGGTTTAATACTTGGTCGTTCGTTCCAGCTTCAAGGCCCAGGACCGGCCTGAATGAGTTGCGGGGTTTGCTTTGGAGATTAAGGTGCCCCCATGGCTTCCCCGGACGAGTCGGGAACCTCTCGAAGCTATTCCATCTCATCCCAGCAGAAACGGCCGGCGAATGTGTGAGGAGACTTTGTGTGGCTTGCGCAAGTTTATCCCAGATTACACGAGAAGTGCTGGTTTATACAGCTTCGCGCACATACAACTTGACGACAGAACTGCCGAGATATCAGGAGGCGCATCATACAAGTATGTCAGGTATCAACGAACGCTTAACAGCCTTAGCGCGTTGCCGAGGAAAGGCAAATAAAGAAGCGAAAACTCAGCTCACGCACTGGGAAACGAAGTCCCCTTGCCGTGCACAACTGCCGTATAGATAAGAGGCAGCGGCTACTGAAGCTACTTCTCTTTGTTCTATGCTGAAACGAGAATGCAAATAAGCTTGGGAGGGCTGTTATTTGTATTATTGATCAATTGTCTCTGGCATCCTCGGGTCTCTCACGATACATACGTACGGAAGGGGGTTCCAGGTGGGTCTCGTCCACCGTTGTCAGTGGTAAGGAGGAACCGACTATAGACTAACATCGAATACTCTGATTTTCTCTACAAACTTCTACAACCGGCGAAAACGTATAACAGGGCTGGACGAGACCCGCCTGAAACCCCCTTCCGTACTATTCTTCTGCTGTGTACTGTATGATGCCCTAGACGGAGGGTTTCAATTTAAACTTTCTGTCTAATCTTGATCGAGTATTAAAGCCCAACAAATTTGTGAGCCTTGCTTCCTTCTGCGTTGCATTGCATTCCAAAGCCCAGACAAGGCAATTGAGCACGGCATCATCCAAGGAGAAATCGAGTACGTACGGAGGCACTCGATCACCAACTCAACTCACCGCAACCCTGACATTATAGATTAATTGGAAATACCAACACCTAACACGAGGCCAGATTGGGCCCGTTTACAGTACATATCTCGCCATCTCAATCGTGACAAGATTTATTGAAAGTATGTTCTCGCAAATTTCGGCCATCTCGCTTAATTCTTCCACTTTATATTTAATACTGAATAACTCTACAACGCTTTTACTTCTATACAACGTTTTGTGATATCAGAATTTTTAGTTGAAATTGAATCTACAGATATGATTTCTTGATCTCTATCTAGAATGTGAGCCTCTTGAATAGCTTTGGTATTCGCGAATCGTGAGTCTGTGCTAGTCTGGACTTTGTTATGTTCCGCCGCTGTAGTTGGTCTAGCCTAGCTTCCAGTTGCTGTATTCGTATCTCTGCTTGTCCTAAGGAAGATTACTCTCGAGATCCGGAACTTCATCTGGCAATATAGTCCCAGCTTCCTGCATTATTCAGTTCACCATCTGTGAAAACGACGATGGCTCCTTTCTAGCGGTAGTGCTCCTACAGTGGCATTGCATATCTGCTCGATATCCAGCCAAGTAGCTCTCTCTATTAATCGGCCCTCCTTGTGATAGATCTTACAAACAAGTAAGTATTAATAGGGAAACTTTGTCCACGCGGTCAGAATCAGGCTTGTTAGTCAAGCTTGTGAGAGTTTGTATTGTACCTAAAGGCTGGTTCTCGACTACAGTTACCTATCTCTTCAGCATCTCAATCGCCAAAGCATAAGCCTCGTCTCTCTTCGTCTCCGCTACACTCCCTGCCTCAACCTGCTTGTCCCAAGCATGTCCTACGCCAGGGATTCTTTGGGAGACCACATGTCTCTTTCCATCCTTCAGCTTGTTTGCCAACTCCTCACCCTCATACGCCAACGGATCCTGCCCACAAGTGATGATCAAGATATTATCTGGAAACTTCGCCGCGTCGATAAACATCGGGGAAAGCAATGGCTGTTTAGGGTCATGACCTCTGAAGTAGCACTCGTTGAACACTGACACGATCCAGGGCGGGACATTAGTCGGCGCTGGTTCAGGCTGGACTCTCTTGTATGGGTCAACGGAGACGTCGGTAGGAGGGTAGAAAGCTAGGACCGATCTGAAGGTCTTCGCTGGAAATACATGGCCAGAGAGGGCAAGTGACATGTTTGCACCTGCGCTGAAGCCACCGATCGACACATGAGTGAGATCATATTCGTCTGGGCGTGCAAGGACATAATTTACCGCATCCTCCACGTCATTTGGTGATGCAGGGAATGGGTATTCGGGGCCCAGGCGATATGCGCAATCGAGTACTGTGTATGGAGTGTTTTCTGCGATGCGGCGGCAGTAGACTTGATCACTGCCATGTAACGGGAGAATAAAGCCACTACCATGGAAGTTAAGGAGTACAGGAGATGGCCCTGGTTGTGGATTGCTTGGTTTGTAGACGTAGACTTTGATTTGTCGCTTATCGTCCCGAGATGGAATTTGAAGAACATCATTCGTATCTGGGGCAGGTATAGCTGGTACCCCGAAGCGAAGGAAAGTAGCGAATGCCTTGAGACGGATATATGTCAAGAATGACATTTTGTGTTCTTGTTGCTCAGAGAATGAGATCGCAAGGCGGATGAAAAAGCTATCCCTTCTATACTGAGCCTTCTTCAGATAAGTGTCCAATCAATTAGGTGTAAAACTAACCAATAGTGAAGGCGCCTTCCGTGCAATATCTTCAAAAAACATGCGGAGGCGCTACCACAAACTTGATAATTGTGGAGTCCCGTTGCTAACGGATAGGAACTCGGCAGTCACTAGTCGGCATTTTACGACGAAAGGTACACTATGCCAGTACTTCTTTGTGACGAACGTAAGGAGAGAAGTCCGTGCGTTTAGGCTAGTCCCCCTTATAAATGTTACATCGTAAAATGTGTGGGTCGGAGGCTTGGACTGATTCTATTGTCACATTGCAGTATAGCAAATATTCACTTAATGCTCCAATTATTGATACTGATCTCACCTCCATACCTGATCACCCCTGCTCGTCAGCCTCCGCAAACAGCGGGTAGAGACTTTGGACCCTTGCAAGTGAAAAGTCGGCAGCAGCGCTTGTCAGCCGACCTGCGTCCCGCCACCGCGCCCGCTGCCGAGAAACGCTCCTGGTGAGCGGGGTTTGATATACGCCGCGACCGAAGTGCTTGCTAACCCCTCGAAATGGAACTCGGCAGAGTTTCATTTATTAAATTTTGGGTCTTTACACGCAAGGGTATGTTTATGCATGAGTCCAAACGGCACATTGTCTGAGTAGTGATCAATTCTCTAAAGCCTGTCTTGCAGCGAGGCAATGACAGCGATAGGAAATAAGCCTAGCTGTGGCATTCATGCAAACTTAATGTGTCAGGTTATCTGCTCCCTGAGGACTTGAGTGACTGCGCTTGACCAGAATCGGAGCAATGTTTGTTCTCCATCGGATAGTTATAGGGCCCGTGAGCCGAAGGGGAACTTCAGCAAGATGGGAGGAGTTCTTCCGAATTCAGACCTGTTTTGCATTTGATTAATCGCCGCACATACTAGCCTTCTCAAGAGCATCCATTTCGTTGTTGCCGAGTAAGGCGAATGTGAACAGCTATCTACACTAGCGCCGTACTCATGTTTTGAGAATAATTACGCAAAGGTCAACTTGCATCAGTCACAACGAAGACAATAATTATCGACTAGCATGCCCAAATAAAAAATGACGACTAAAAATATCGCTGTAGTTGGTATCACGGGAATCAGGCAAGGTCCGTCGTTAACGTCGGGAACGTTCGTGCGCTGATAGAATAACAGGATTCCTCAGTTGCAGAAGCATTCTTCCAAGAATCTGGCTGGTCCATCAAAGGCAATACACGTGATCCTTCGAAAGCCTATATTAATGGGCCGCTCGTGGCGTGGATATGATAACCGCCGATTCGGACATCCCTGGCTCCATGGGAAAGGCTTTCCGCAACGCATTTGGAGTTGTGGAAGAAAACAAGCCTGCTGCAATTGGGCATCTTTTCGAGCAATTGGAAAATTCTGTATTATTCGCCCCAGAAACAAGATGACAGGACGTTCAAGTTGGGTTTGCTGATGGACGGCGGGAAATTTTTTCCAATCATAGATTCACATGCGGATACTGGTAGTTCTTCCAATGCTTTGACGCGGAAATCCTATGGCGCCAAACGCAGTACGCTGATTGAAGCAGGAAACTTCACAAAAGCTTTCGTCCAGAGCGCGCCAGACACTCATCTTGTTGGCGCGAGCTTTATGATAACTTGGAATGAGTGGTGTGAAATTTAGAGGCCGAGTGAATGGAGTCAAGTTTACATTCGAGAGGTTGGATCGTAGCTTGCTGGAGAATGCTACGGGCCCTCTGGGAAGAGAAATTGCAGACATGTTCCAGGTAATTCTTTGTCCCAACTCTAGTTGACTCTTATTGATGTTTCCGCTTAGTTTATGGACGAATTTGGATATGGCGGAAGTGATCCAGATGTAGTGTATCTTTGGGATCTAGAGGTAAACGTGAAAACTACTGACATCGACGTCTACCTCGCGTGTCAAGACCGGTCTTCCATTTTGCAAGGTATATCATTAATAGCATCGTACGTTGGCTCTGCTAATGACACATAGAATGGATTTCAGATTAGAATGAAAAAGCAATAAGTAGTATTTGATTTTGCATAATGTGAATTCTTCGTTGTCTATCTTATTTCTCTATTAACCATCTTTACTCGATCTTAATTGTCAACTTGCCGAAGTGCTTCTGATCCAATATGTACTGATACGCCCTATCAAATAGTTAGTCCACAACCTTAATATGTGCTCATACACAAAGGGAACGTACTCCTTAGCCTCTTTGAAGAAGAATGCCTTCTTATCTACTACAAGTTTGATACTATTAGCTTCAATCGTTCGATTCATATATTTAAACTGCGTCCTGATTTTAACGAGCAATGTCCTAATCGTGCACAAGTTTCTCAATACATCTAAACAGCCAGGCTGCTCCTTCAAAAGACCTTTCATGAACCCAACGACCGAAATCACACTCTCGATCTTCACGACCTTTATACTCTACTTTATGATAACTAAATCGCCGACCTTAATGACGTGACGCACGCCTTCTTTCTTAAAAGTGAAAGATACGGCTTTTTTTACCTTATTCCGGTGTGTCTTTATAATTGATAACGTGATCGGCGCTAAGCTTCTGAAGAATCTTTGCTTTTACAAAAGAAGGTATCGTAGCGATTATAGTTGCGCTTCTGGTTTTCGCAAATTGTAAGGCCAAGATCGAAATACCACCCGTTCCTTACGTGAGAACTTATATCACTTAGTATAAGTGGTTTAAGCTTATATAATACATTCCAGGCAGTCGGAGTAACATGAGAAAGAATAGCAACTTCTAGCCAATTCAGGGATTTGGGCATCTTGATAAGTCTGATTTTGTTGAATGTTTCGTATTGACGAAGTGTACTGTCGAGAGATCTTCTAAGACCCGTAGTAGCCGATTCTGCGTCTAGAGGTCTTCTATCATGGGTTTAGACAAAAAAGGTGACGATTTTAGTACCAAGTTGGAATCGCGTTACGTTACTGCCGACTGCTACGACTTCGCCGGCTCTATTCGAGCCTGAGACGACGCTGTGTTTTTACATAAATGGGTACATTCCTGTATGTGTTCATTGACTGGTTGATTTAACACTTGAGGACTGATAATAAGGAACCACAAAATAAGATGCTTTGAGGCGTTTATAACACCATTGCTGACCACGTACCTTAGGGAATAATCAAATCGAGGTAATTAAGAGAAGCAGAATAGAACTTGATAAGAACTTTGTTGTCAGAAAGTGCCAGAATCGGGACATCACTTCTGAACTTCAAGCTCTCGAAACCGTCCTGGCCTTCGATGGTCCCGGCTTTGGTAACTTTGGGAATCGCTGCGGAAGACATTGCGAGAGTGAAATTGAAGAATATCTGTATTCTCAAATAGAAGTGCTGTAATGGACTGAAATGTGGGAGATATGATGATCTTGAGAGGCATTATGTATGAAATTACTTATAAATCCAAACAAGGGGTAGATCGAAAACGGCGAAGAAAAGATACCTTGTCCTAGCTACAATTTAGTGACAAAGTATTCCCAAGTAAACTTCCTCAGGATGAGGGTCTAATGCTGAAAATTAAGGTGGATATCACCTCAGCAACGTTCATGCTCCCCGGAATGGTTTCTTCCACTGACATCGGACGACCTTGTCTCTGAGGGAGCTCGGCTTTACTGTCTATCCTGAACCCGATCGATAACTTTGCGGGGATAGATTTGCCAAGTGGGGCTTGAATGGGAAGTTCTTCGGACGTCACCCACACCCGCACCTTCGGCAGATGGATGGTCCGTGAGGTGCAATGCTCGAGGCTGGCTCTCGAAATTCGACTTCGTCGTTGATTGACTGATGGTTACGAAAGCATCACCAATGTTCATGGCCGAAGCAAGGGCTCGAATGTCTGTTTTAGTGGTCGTGCCGTGCATACTGTACATTTTGTCATCCACTGGATCTAGAACATTGGATAGTTGAGAAGAATAGCTAGTATAGGCAAATAGTGGACCTCATTATTTTCGGCTGAGGACAGGTTAGCCAGGATCTAAGATAAACTTGTTATAATTTTTAACTTGACTATAACACCGAACTGATTGGCTGTGGCTGATACCACAGCTGGAACCTATCCGTACGTACTGTAGCGGTTTATGGGATGTTCTAAGGCTTTGGCATATGACACATCATCAATTTCGAGGGCCCAAAATAGAATTCGCTAGTTGGTTCATGAAGTTCATGGATTTCTTGACGTTTAGTGAGCCGTAGCTTGCATTCGTTGATTAGATGCGAGTTATAAGATATATGAAGAGTAAGCACTAAATTCGCCTAATTCAATATTCAAAGGTTCGTTCAAAAGACTCACTGAAGTGAAGTTCAAATCTCAGCCCTTCGCCAGCGACTCTCCGCCTCTGCGACCTTTCACAACTATTATGAATTCCAGTCTCTCATTTATCTTCCAGGAAAGGCATGACTAGCTTCCAAACCTTCTCAAACCTCCCTTTCTCATCCCAGTCCCCCATAAACATCAATTCTACACAGACCCCAATTAAACCCCAATCCTCTACTGAAGAATTGCTCACTGCATCTTGAGTCCCAGCTTCAGACGAATCCTCTTGATCAAGACCAATCTCACATCTTTACACAGCCGCCCAAATGGAGGGTTGCGATAGGCTAACAGGCCTCTGTCTCAACACGCTGCGCTTCCTACCCCGCCTCGGTTCAAGCCGACCTTGGCAGAGGATCATCGATCTGGATCGTCTACCGAGCTCCGACCCCAACTTCAAACTTAGATCTTAATCCATCAAAATCCTGACAGCACCCCATCTCCACTAGTATAGAGCGTCGGGATCTAGATGTATTGGGAGACTACTACAACTTACAAACAATCATTCTGTATATCTCGAGACCTGATGACGGCGACACCGAGGAGCATGCAAGCATTAGCCGAGGTAGACAGTGCATGGGCATTATTTGGAGAGGAACCATGGCCGGAGAATCTGTTTGACGAACAAGGGCAAGGACAAGAGCCTCAAAAATCGATTGAAGAGCCTAATGTTATTCCAAGACCACGTCGACAGCCATTCCGACGGTAAGTTGAATAAGGACAGAAGTGGCACCGGCTCTAACACATGAAAGGCCGCGCGCAGGACGGGCATGTGGGGTGAGTGCTCTTGATCAGTGATCACAGATCTAATAAGGCTTCACAGCTAACTATCTTAGTCTTGTCATTCTAGACGGGTTCGTAATTCAAAGAGACTTACTTCTTTCAGGCACCCAGGACTGATGTGCGAATAGATACGATGCGATGCCGGAAGTCACGGCTTACCGTGTACGAACTGTACGGCGCATTCAGTGAAATGCTTCATTCCACCCAAGAAGAAGAAGACAACCGAACGAGTAGCAGTCAGTGAGCTATCACGGTAGGAAACCAAATTCGCTCAATAGGTATAAAAGTTCCATTCTAAGACACATATCAAGTAAACACCGCGGCCGCTACAACCCCTCCAAACCCTGGCTCGAGACCTCCCCCTCCACCGACACCCCGGAAACATCTCCAATCCCATCCCACATCGAAATTGAAGACAACCTCCGCAGCCTCGAAGACAAAACCATATTCACTGGACTGTACGCCGCCATCGCAAGACAAAACGACACGACCTGCTTCTCTCGCAAAGACTCCATCGACATGCATGCGGAATGCATACAGAATATCTCGCAGCGGATATCGTCAGAGTATAGAATATCGGATAGGAAAGAACAGGATGAGTGGGAGCCGGTACTGGCGTTCTATGAAGAGGATGAGGAGAATGGCGGGAGAGGGTGGATGGATAAAGACACGAGGGCGACGCCTGTGCCGACGGGGATTAATGTTGAGGAGTGGTATGTTCCTCGAAACAAAAAGTCAACCAATTATTGGCTAATCGATAGGTCCAATCTTGTTGGCCTGCGTTGATGTAGTACACTGGACAACTTCGCATTTTTTTGGGAGCAAAGTGGGCCTGTATTGAGGCCTGTCAAAGCTACGCTTCAGGACACGAGAGATCGATGGTTTTCACGAGACTGACATGAGTGGGCCCTGTTATCCCAACAGACCTTGCTGCCATCGTCATCAGATTCCTGGTATGCACGCGAGAAATGACCGGAGAAGAGACATCTCGTGGCCAGCATATACTTCCATCCTTGCATTGAAGCAGTATAAGGAACCAGCGATGTCATACATGTGCAGACAAGAAATCACGTCCAAATTCAGAACCACCCATCATTCTGGGTAACAATTACACAATAAGCTAGGAGTTAATTGAACGCTCTGATGTTTTCTGACCTCTGTGACTTGAAAGAGCGCGAAAGCAAGTTTGCGATCAAGGGAGATGGACATGCTTGGAGCTAGAAAGGACATAGAAATAGCTATGTGGGTGTTCGAATTGATTGTCATTCCATTCTGCTGGCTCTATAATCTAGATTGGTTTGTTACTATGATAGGTCCCGAACTTCTTATTCTCCTGCCTTCTTGATCTAGAAATCATCATCTTTGTTCGAGTCGCAAGATGAGACAGAAAGGAAAAAGTGAAACCCTTAGTAGAGGTTGGGGTCCTGGTATTTTCAACGAGGTCGGGTTTGACACCAATTGGTTCGTGATTTGAAACCCAAGGCGTTCTCGATCTGTGTTGCATGGCGGCTTTGTAGGCATCTAGACCTTGGAAGTGCAGATTCAGCATCGTCTTCTTTATCACCTGTCCCGTATCCAGCATCTCCAGGTACTGCGGTGCCAAACCATCTAGACATGCTCGGTCCTCAAGCCACGGGTGAATCTTACTCATCCGTGGACCACCGATTTCCCAATGGCTCTTGATATGCAACATGCGATGGTCCCAGTCGGCACCGACTTCGCCACAGTATCCGCACCTCCACAGGCCTGATCTGGCAGCCATATTCAGCTTCAGACTCCAGATGTCAAGGTCCTCTTTGATGAAAGAGACCTCATGCTCGGTCAGATCATGGAAATCGATGAGATGCCGCATTACCTCGTGCCTGGTGCTAAAGGTGCGTGCTTCAAGGTCCATTTCACATGGCTGCAGATCGTGCGCTTCATCGTAATGTTGCCGGGAAGGGGAAAGCTCGCCACAAAAGAGGCAATGCTGAGCGTCCACCTGGCCATCTAACATGCAAAACCAGGTCATTTCAAGCTGACTGTGAAGTTCATTTTCATGGTCTTGCCAGGTTTCAGTGGAACTGAAGACCTCCTTACACCAGGTGCAAGGGAAGGTCTGAGGCAAGCAATGACGGTTCGTCTCGTGCTGGACCATCTCGTCCCTGGTCCTAAAACACAGCATACAGAATCGGCATGTGAAAGATCGAACTTGCTTTTGCGCGTGTCTTTGGCGCCGATTTCTCTTGGTTCGAGTACGAGAATTAAAGGAGATGGAGCTGTCGTATGATTTAGCATATTGGGAGCTGGCATACGACATGGCTAGAGTACCATTTGATCCGAAGGAAGAAGTTGCGTCAAATCCATCATCTGATTCTAGCGAGTTCTGCCGCGATCGCAATCCAGGTACAGCCAAGAATCCTCGTGACGCTTCTCCCGGAGGAGATACATAAACATTTGGAGGCGTCGGTCTATTTTCGCTTTCAAAATTGCGAGGCTGCTTGTCATCAAGCTGGGAAAGGGGAGGAGTCCGAGCTGGAGGACTGATATCAAGCTGGCTGGGCCTGTGAGACTCTGCCGAAGCTCGTCGTATGCTCTCGAAGGGCACAGCTTCTTCTGGAGACTTGAGGTATTCTTCGATCGACGAGTATGATGGTTTCTCTCGAAGAACCTGGAGAAATTGGCTGTTGGAAACAGGCAATGATGAGGAGTCGTCCTCCGCGCTTCCAGCAAGTTCGAGGATTTCCATTTCGTCAATATTTGGAGCTTCAACATGTTCAAGACGTCGTTTCTTCGCTTTCTTATGGGGTGGTGATCCTCTGATATTCTGGGAGCTTTCAAAGTCCGGAAGAGCTTTTTGTTTGCCGTCGAACATGGCCTGAGAAATGGCGACGCTAAAGCTTTGTTCTTTAGCCTCACATGTTGCTTTTCTCCTCCTTCGATTGTTGATCAAATTTTGAAGCTGGCTCTCAGTGAGACCATGTAATCTCGCGTAGGCCACCTTCTGACTCCTTTCAGGTTTCGGGTTTACGGTGATCCATTTCTCAAAGCTGTCCTTCTCTTGCTTTGTGTAGTCGCGTCGTCTACGGGTATTGGTCGCCGGTCTCTTGGAGGTATCGATTTCCCCAGGCTCCTCAACCATAGGCTCAGGCATCCAGCTGTCGGTATTGAGCTCATCTACAAGTCCATGTCCATCGAAGTCTGGATCATTGTGGTTCCAGTCGGCGAGACTGTTTAAGGGCAACCTGTCCCTGACGTCGTAGGCACTAAAGGTACTCGGATCGACTGGAAGCTACCAACAGTCAGAATTAAGAGCATTCTCACGAACTGGGGGGTTAATAAGCTCACATCAAGCAAGTCGGTATCATCCCAGATGTCCTGGAAATTGGCTAGCATATCGCCGCCAACAGCTGATGCGCCAGGATCGCCATAAACATGACTGTCTCCATGGTTGGAGGCCACTGCAAATAGTAAGTCAGGACCGAGTATCCCTTCCCTTGGCTCAGCTGCTGGTTGACAAGGCTGTTGGTGCTGGTCGGTGTATGTATCGCCCCTGGATGGATTGTTCTGGTGAACAGAGGAACAATTCGGACTCAACCTCTGCTCGTCTGCCATATTGGCAGCGCCAGTAGCAGGTTTTAAGAGGAAGAAGGGAATGCATCGTGGTCTGCTGCTTCAATTCTGTCAATCAGCCACCTGCTGGTTTGCGATGCGCCCGACAGCTCTGGTTGGTGCCTGAATGGGGTCCAGTCCCGATTCAGGCCACAATTCAGGCATGGATGCATTTGCTTGATTCCAGAGGTTGCATCGTTAAGCGATGATTGCCATCGCGAAACTTGTCAACATCAAGTACGATCTTGTCAGTGAGTAGTAACAATAATGATTGAAAAGTTTAGCAGTAGAATCTAATAGATATGACATATTTCACGTCCATTGAGGCCTAATCCCTTACTCAACTGAAAGTTCATAATCTCTAATCAAAAGCATTGGGTATCATGTTGCCACTTCTGGCAATTAGCTAAAGAGTTTGTATTATAGATGTCCTCTTTCCTCCTAGACTTAGAACGGTTTTATACAGAGATCAAAATATTTTGGACCAAGTTGAAGGCGACACCGTTCTGCCACTTTGTTTATTGTTCACTGGACAGTATATCTAGCTTCTTCTATACTCTATCAAGTGAGCGCGCGCTTTATGAACGGAACACATTCTGTGATATATGGGTTTGCTGACATCCATGAAGTGGGACTGTCCGCCGAAGCTCTAATAGCTCTCGTCTTCGGCTGTATCGGGGTCTGGTGGGCTGTACTCAAATTGGCCTGGGGCATGATCCACAGACGGAGTACAGGTAATGCCATCCAGCCTTCCAGCAAGTAAAACATAGCTAATACTCCTAGTCGGGGACGAAGAAGCTCAGCCATCTGCTACCGCACTGGTGAGATCTCGACAAGATTCTTCCGGACGTTCAGGAAAGTTTTCTATATCACAAACACATAGCGTCGGTTTGAAGAGAGCTGGAAGTGACTTGAAAACCGGAGACAAAGAGGACTTGCTGCAGTACCCAGAGCCTGTATGGCTGTATTCCTGCAGAACTAGGCAAGTGTAGTAGGGTTCAACACCAGAAGTCTGAGAGTTGGTTTCGAAAGTAGGGCCAGGTACAAAGAATGTGAAAGAAGTTCGATTCTTGACCCGGAAACGTACGGGAATACGTCTGAATAATGACCAAACTTGAGACACGAATAGATGATAGGCAAGGGATTTTAATAGCCCGCTCTGCAACAACAAAGGCATTGTTCCACAACATTCTTTTAATCAGCCTACTCCTCGTTCGAATTGAATCCAGAATCTGGTGAAATCGAGGGGTGAATGGGGAGAATGCCTGGGACGCGATAAGGTCCAAGCCGAGGGCCAGAACCGTTTACAGCTCAATGAAGTTGATTTGAGCCGTTATACGAGACAAAGGTCAGCCTGTACTCCAGAGCAATGGAAATACCTGTTTGGGCGTCATTCGCAGAGCGAGAGACTTGGAAGAACTATTCGTAGCCGGTCTCAACATTGATAGCGTAACAACATATGAAGCTGTAAGAGTGGCAATGTGAACATGGTTGATTTCAAAACACTCCAAGGAGCCTAATGTCAAGACAGGTTCCTGTACATGTTCAAGCATTTCTCCTCCAACCACCTAGCGAACCTCACACTCGGCGCATCCACCAGCCTCTCCACCTGCGCCGCAATCGCAAACACGATCGTCGTAAACGGCACGTACCAAATCACACAAGCCACCCAATACCAAAACCCGCCCTGATTCTGTGCCAGCCCAAAGAGGCCCAGCAGAAATCGTTGCATCATAAACCCAAACAACATCACGCAGAATTGATGAACCAGATACAGCGAAAATGCAATCTTGCCCAAGTACTGACAGATATTCGCCTCGAAGAAACTTTTGAAGGATGGGAGCTGAGACGTGCAGAACAGCATCGTAAGGCCTGAAATTGACCACCAGAAGCGAGAATGATCCTCCATATTCAGACTCATCGGGATGCTGGATCGCAGCGTCTCATACCCGAACATTGGGAGGACATGAGCTTCCGGGTAAGATAGCGTGGGAAAGCCAGCAACGTAAAAAGCGACTGCGAAGATAATCTTCCATATCACGCTGTACCGTGATGGCTGAAAAAGTGGAATTGCACTATTCTCTTCCTGCGCCAGGTTGAAATCCGCAAGGAGCATTCCCGTCGAAAAGCAAAATCCATTCCAAGCACCAAGGAACATGCTCAGCGCAGCAAACATTGCCACCAGAACCATTCTCGTCCCGTTGCTGGGAACGCGTGCCAGGAGCAGCAAGAGGAAGTAAACGATAAACGAGCCGTAGAATTCTAGCGGAATGGTCCAGATCACGGGGTCGTATTTGGGATGGATGACGAATCCTTGGATCGCGGTGTTGAAGTTGTAGAATGGGTTGACCAGGTAATTGGTCTCTTTTATCCAGTCGAGGAATTGCGCCAGTGCGGTAGATTCAGCTACGAATGTGAAGTTTAGTGGAGGAGCGTAGCCAAATCGCGTGGCGATCATTTCGCAAAATGTCAAGAGGATGGGCGGGAGGTAGAGTCTGAATCCTCGGCGGAACATGGAGGAGGCCACTGATGGGTACACAAGCTGTCTCGAACCAGATCGTATCCAACGCAGAGATTTGTACGTCAGGACATAACCAGACAGGACGAAAAAGACACACACTGAAGCTCCACCAGAATCGAAGAACGTCCGCAATGCAGGAAGCTGTAAGATATTGGTCTGATCCGGCTCAGCGTGCCAAGCTGGAAATATCGTATGCCAGCAGCTGATCGTGTGAAAGATATACACCTCCAACGCAGCAATTCCCCTCACCCCATCTAACCACGAAGTCGGCTTAATCTTCAACGAGTCCGGCGCCGGATAGGAAAGTAGCGTCTGAATAATGGGCGACTCCTCCAAAAATGTGAACATCGATCTCGAGCGCTTATTAATATGTGATGCCGATATCAATCCCTCCTCATCCCGCATCATAGCTTCCAAGTCAAAAGATCCATCTCGCGACTCCAGATCCAGATCGATGCTTGGACGAGCATTGAAAAATGCAGACCTGTCATGGCTCAAATCCATGCTTTTGGAGAACAGATATCGCTCCTTTGGCTCCCGATCTCTAGACACAGATCGACTCCCCGGCGCTGACACTGAGAAATACACCCTATCCAACATTTGTCGTAGTAGAGACGACGCGCGAGACATGTGCGTAGCCGTAGCAGCCTCCTGTCTCTATCCAAGTTTCGAAGAAGCTGATCGCTGAAGTATTAAAGTCAAGAACTCGACCTTGATACTTCGAGGTCCTGATGCGAGAAGCGTTTCATGGTCACGTGGTGCTGTTTCACGTTTTTAGGTTGGCTAAAAATCCAGGGGAAATCGTCTGTGCGAATGTTTGTGGGTTACTTAGCGATGCGAGAGAAGAGCGTTCTTCGAAGCTTGATTCGTTCACGCGTCGCAAGGTTCTGGTGCTCAAAGGCTTGGTTGTGAAAGGGGAGCCAGGAGTTTGGACCTGGACTTCTTTCGTGATGTGTACACAAGGTACTCGCACTATGTGAATAGATAGAGATAACACATGCTTTGCCGAGGAACCTTGGACTTAGTGACCTACCTTTCCAGCTTCCAGAAGAGACCAAAGCACGGGATGTAGCTCAAGGACCAGAACATACACTCGTCACGTGGTTAGTGTACGTTAAGTTTCGGACAGTGAGGCTGAGCATCTCAAGCAGTGGATAGACAGATGGCCTTCCCACATACAGAGCATGTCGACGGGAAAGACATCGTGCCAATCGCAATTATTACTGACACTATACAGGATGAAAGGAGAAATGTTGGCAGAAGTCAGAAGCATAAAAGATGAGGTTGAAGGAAGGAAAGCCAATCGCTAGCAACGTTCAGATAGAGTGACAAGGGTTGTAGGATGTCCACAATACAACTCATTAATGCATGCTACATAATTAAACGCTCAAGAAGCCCAGGTCGAAAAGTGTACCCTATTTGACGATGTTTCGGCATCTGGAATGGAACGACACGCCCTTAGGACCACTGGAAAGATCGACTGGGAAAATAAAAAGCCCTTGAAAATTGGAATAATCTCTGATTTCGTCAAAGACCACTTGGAATATCTGATAATTGAGTCGGGCTTCGCAAAAGAACCGCTCGACAGCGCAAAAAGGACGATCAACCAAAAAACAAATTCTTCACGCAACGCGTTCTGTGCCTCATTCGTGCAGCGAAAAGTTCGAGCTCGAGTCATCGCGAAGGCAGCTGACTCCATCGCCGTCGCGAATTTGAATAACTTGAAGCAATTATCAGACCAGAAAATAGGCAGTGAGAGGCAGCAGCAACATCTTATATACATTCCAGGCTACGATGTCGCATCTAGACTGTCGGATCCAATAGCGCCCACCTATTTTTAGGCGAACCCCTTTTTCCCTCGCCTTCGCCACTGGCGCCAAGGGCTCGTTCAAGATGGAGACCCGCCGCAATTCAAGCTCTACTTCAACATCATCCTCGTCCTCCGCTTTTGTTGAATATGTTTGGCTTCTTGAAGACTTGTCTTTACTGGCTTGTATCTATCGCCGTTGGCATATTCTCCGTTCTCTTTGTTGTCGGCATGGCGGTACAATGGAGGGACCGCTCGAATGGACCACAGTTGAGGGGGTTTGATGCGAAAGATGCGGAGGAGAAAGTTCGTACGTACAATTATGTGATGACCTTTTTATTTCTCAGATATTGATATCAACATAGCTGCCGGTCCTGCATATGAGATACCGACACTGAATGTATTCCTCGCTGCAGCGACATCCGGCATCATGCCTGGTGGAAACAGAACAGAACTTCCAGTATTTCCACAATCGGAAATGCCCGTTCTGACACAAAAGTACGAAGATTGGGCTCCGGAACCATTCAATAAGTTACCTGGACCACAAGGTATCTTTGGTCCATCGACAGCTGTGTCTCCAGCACCTTTGATTCGCTGGATGCATATCCTTGGCGGCATGGATGATATCCTAGCCACGGCTTTCAGCAGCCGAACTCTTCCCACGAATGTGGAACGGAGTTTCAAAGTCGTGAAAACAAAGGTGAGTTTTGAATGCGTTCAATCTCTAGCACATAATTTTGACGCTCTGATATAGGTTTGGCTCGGGATAGTACCCGTGACCGACGCGCGATGGAAAGCGAAGGGTCTAGACGCAACAGACAACATCGAAGAGGCGCTCGCGATCATCACACAAGTGATAGATGTATGGAAACATCTCGCTAAACCCGAAGTTCAAGGCGACCTACGCAATATCAACAATAAACTCTGGGCTGAGATCGACGTCTTTCAAGATGCGTGCAAAGCCGTCCGAACCACGAAAGGCGAGCCTGCACCAGAATGGAGTCTCACCAAATTATGGGAAGCATTCAATGAGTAAGTGAAGAACTCTGTTTTTGGCCACGACATTACTGATCATGAAGACACCATTTCAAGTTCATCGAGCAACAAGCCCGCTCCTGGACACTGACACACCTCAAAACTCTCCACAACATCTGGAAGCAGAAGTTCCTCGCCACCTTTCAATCCGGACGCGTCCTAAATGACACACAGGCCACGGTCCGTATCGACCATTTCGACATGATGATCATGCGCAAGATCCAAGAACTCCAATTCCAAGCCGACATCTACATACGGTCCCGCACCGACGGCTTCATCACCGTGAGTCGAGAGATCAATCCTGCACTAGCGAATATCGAGGCCCCCAAAGAACAGCTAAATGGCATCTACCGCAACATTGAAAGGAACAGGATATCAGCGATGGAGACTGCTTTCACGACGGTAGCTAATGCGAGGACGCAGCACCGACATCGCGAGGCGCCTGTTCCGCCTTTCTTGGAAGAGCCTAGTGTGAATACAGATCGAGAGTTTGCGCACAAGGAATTGCAGCCTGAGATTGAGAAGCCGCCTGTCATGCAAATGGAGCGTTGGGTAAGAGAACAATTGGTTAAGAAGGTGGAAAGATTCGGTTTTGTCATTTACAGATTGGCGTACGAGGGGAGCGATGCTGAGTGGAAGGATTTCGTGCGGAAATTAGAGACGGGGATTGAGAGTGGCCTGGAGGGACTGGTTGGCGTAGATGGCATCAAGTCGAAGATGACGCTGCATTGGATTGATGCCGGAGAGAAAAAGATCCCAGAAGGCGACATTGATGCTGCGAGGAAGTGAGCCCATCACCTTAAATGAAGAGTATCGAATATTGACAAAAACTTAGGGACTTCAAATCCATCTCGGACCTCCCCACCTTCCCCACCGGCCTAGCAAAAACCACATTCCTCGCTATCACCCCCGACTCCATACTCTCCTTCTCCGACGCCCGGGACGGTGACCGCAAAGGCGACTACAGAGGCTTCCTGCAAGCCGTCGACGTTGATTTCGACCCTTCCAAGCAAGAAGAGGGTCGAAAGAGCAACCCAAAAGGCTACGATGGCTCTTTCAAGATTATTGATCAACTGGTTTGGACTGATCTATTTGCGGTATTTGTCGCGTGTCATGGGCAGACGATGCAGGATTATTGGGCTTTGGCGGCCCAGCATCCGTGGGGTGTATATGTTGGGCCTACGACGGGCGTGAGGAGGAGACAGTGGAGAGAGATGAATGGAGGGTTGGGGTTCATGCTAGAGGCGAGTAAGAAGATTGTGAATGAGCGGGCTGGAGGGAGCTGAAGGCTTTAGTGAAGTCATTACAATGGCTGAATATTTGCTGATGAAGACACGTTCCGATGCCCGGATCATCGTCTCGGTCTCGAGTATGAATTGGTCTTGATGACATTTACAATGAATTCTATGGCTCATAAGCTCAACAATGTCTCTACTAACTCCCCTGGCGTCCCAAAGAAATCAAACATCACGATTCCCAACCTCTTCCCCTTCATCCCCTTCAGAAACAGCACCAACCTTTGATTGACACCTCCAAGCGGCGTACTCTCCGTACCGTTTCCCGTCGCCATAATCCTCGGCGACACACTCGGAACATCAGCATTGAACTCCGCGCTGGCAAACGTCCAAAACAAACTGTCCATACTACTACTCGCAGCCTTTTCCAAATGTGCCGTCGTAGCATTAAGCTTCCACTGAATGTTAACCTCAGCACCTGACCCCGACGGCGCACCGGTCTCATAGAAATCCTCAATATAAGCCGTCAAGTTCTTCGCCTCATTATACACCAGCTCAATATCCGGCGAATTATCCCTCCACTGCTCCGCCGGAAAATACACACCATACAACTTCTCCTCATCCTCCTCTGGCAGCGCATTCAGCCCAAACCGTCTCAACAACGTGATCTTCCCCCTCGCTTCCCCAAGCGTTCCAAGCTCATTCCGCTTCTGTACAAGATACCTCTTCGCAACTTCACTCATCAACACCTCATAAATCGCTCTCTGAACAGCTGCACCATTCTGCGCATACTTAGAAGTACCACTCTCATAGTTCAACGAAACGAGTAAGGCTTCACTGGGATGCTCATCCAACCACCTATAAAACCCAAACAACACATCCTCCACCGTCGCACTCTGCGACTGCAACGCTTGAGAATGCCAAAACACAAGACTCGAATTCGTGATGTCGAACGCGAAGCGTAAATCGAAGACGCGGATCCCGGCGTCGAGCATAGAGATGATAGGGTCTTCTTGGCACCGGAATACGGATGCTGGGTAGACGGGTTGGCCGCCGAGGGAAGTGATGCCGGAGAGGGATTGTTGCGTGGCGAGGCTGTAGTTCCAGGTTTGAGTATCGTGTGTGCCGGGGAGGTTCATGTGCGTCAGGGGAGTGGAATCAGGGTAGGATTTCATCCATGTTGAGGTTTTGGATGTTGTTTTCTTGTAGGGTCCGAAGATTGGGGAGGCGTCTTGGAGGACTTTTTGGAGTGCGAAGTCAGTGAGTTGGCTTGAAGATCTGGAGTCGACATTGCGTGATGAGAGGAGGGTTGGTGAAGCTGAGGATGTAATCGCAAGAGCCAAGAGGAAGACCGTGAAGTAGTTGACAGTCATTATGATAGTCGAGTCACTGCGATGAATGACAGTGTGACGAGAATGCGAATGAAAGCGCTCACTCAGCCGCTCTGCATCGTTGTTTTATACAGATATTAATGAAAAGTGCTGTTGTACGATCCGATATGCAATTGGTAGTTTCCCACTTTTGGGCTCACACGTGCGACGGAATGTTCTGCGACTCGCTGAGGTTGCAGCTTCCCACTAGGAATGCATGTAGCTAAGCTAGCCATATAGAGACCAAAACACGCGAATATCTGGTAGTGTTCAGTACGAAACCATGTCAGACTCCTCATGAACGGCAAACCCGGAGTAGTAAACACGACTTACAATCAACAAAACCCACCAATAAGATTACGCCAAAGCAATTGCCTGACCAGAAACGTGCCCAGAGAAACTCAACACCACCCTAGTGATTGTACCCCAACCCCAGCATCATTCTTTCCGTGTTTGTGACAATAGCATAAGAATGCAGCATCCCCATAGCAGCATTATGCGTCTCCTCCGCATCCCTCTGCTTCCCTGTGATCCAATCAGTCATTCCATAACTTGCACACGCATCACCAACAACGACCATCCGGAAACCCAAATCAGCTCCATGTCTCGTCGTGTTATTGATGCACTCAGACCCATCCATCCCAATCACAATAATTCTCCTATCACCATAGCTCTTGATCACATCCGGAAGGTCTGTGGCAACGAAAGGACTTCCTACGTGCTTGATGAATGTGGGCTCGCCTTCCTTTGGTGCAGCGCATGCGTGAGGAGCGAATGTATCGGGGTATTTGGCAGAGATTGGATTGTTTGGTTCTGTGGCATCGTGACATACGTGAAGGACTGGCCATAAGTTTGAGCGCCAGACCTCAAGAAGAGAGGCTACATTTTTGGTAAAATCTGGCGTGGATCTTGGTCCCCATGCTTCTGTGCCTTCGACGAGCCCTTGCTGGATATCGATCAATAGCAGGATAGCAGGCTCGCTTGTCTTTGTTGACATTTTGGTTTTGTATGTGAAGAGAGCGGATGAAGGACAAGAAAGGGGCCGTGTGAGAAGTGGGGATGGGTACAAGTTGGAAAGGGGGGTGGTCACGTGCGCGGCGGGGTAATCTTACTTCGTACTTCCTTACGACCTTCCTCTTCCTCTCTTCCTTGCAGTAAGCCACGGCGTCCAACTGTCCGCAGTATACCGCAATCGTACTTGACACCTTTTTCTCTCTCGACGTACAGAAAATCTTCATGATGTATCAGTCAGCAATCTGTATCCGGCAGTCCTCCCGTTTTGAACACGCGTTCTCGGCCTGACGACAATGGTGGGATGGATATGATTGGTATTAGATCCCAGCAGCAGCATGATTCCCATCTTGCATTGGCGCGGAATGTGCACTGGCCTGTCATATCGTATCTTTGGTGGATATACTGGATTTTATCCACCTGCTTTGATTAAAGCCGTTGCAGATTGATGTGGCACAGATATGTATATCAAGCAGCCACGAAGATCATGGAGGAGTTCCGATTTCTCTTACATATCTGTCAAAGAGAGGACTTGCTATCTAAATTAGAGCGATGGCCTCTCCGACCAAGCAAACATTGTCTCCAGATGTGGACTTTAGCGTCATTGAAGCCCTCGCAGCGAATGTACCCGACTCTCCCGACACATTTACGAGGTTGGCCGCGAAGAACAAATTGGCAGTGGGTTATACCGAGATGCCAAGCTAGAATCGCAATCTGTCCTTCACAGGTTGACTTCCGGCAAGATGGAGACCTGGTCGAAGTCACTGCGTTAGTACAGAATTACCTTGGAGCACTTCCCAGTATTGACCTAAACAGATCCGAAACTGCCTCCATTTCATCGAGTCTCTTCGAGCATGTTGAGGAGAATGGTCGAACATACCATAAGTACAAAGAAGGAAGTAAGTCGATTGATCTGGTCTTGTCCCCCAGAAATTCAAACAGAAGCAGAATACACACTTCCCAACGATGAGGTAAGTCTTTTGAGTTGCCAGCATGTGATCGAAACCATTTTCTCACCTTTTCCAGCTAGAGCAAAACAGACTTGGTAGGCAAAAGATCTGTAATAATTGAGGTTTGTAGCTGATTAATATTCTTCAGATCTGCAACATGAATTATGCAAGATGAGTTTGCATGGCAAGCTTCATCTGGCTCCTCTCAAACCAGAGAACCTGAAGTACACTCTCGACTTCGGAACTGGGACAGGCATTTGGGCTATCGAAATGGGTTTGTGCTTTCTAAAATTAATCAAGAGAATATGCTAAAGTTCCTAGCTGAAACATATCCCAATTGCAAGGTCATTGGGAGTGATCTTTCTCCAATCCAACCAGAATTGTACAACCCCCAGCGCCATTTCGCAATCCCCTACCTCTAACATCTGCATCAGTATCCCCTCCAATTGCTCCTTCGAAATCGATGACATGGACGATGAATGGATCTACTCTCAACCTTTCTCTTACATCCATGGGCGACTCCTAGTCTTTTGCTTTACAGACGCCATATCCATCTTCCGAAAAGCCTACGACGCGCTCGAACCTGGGGGCTGGTTCGAAATGCAAGATACCTGCGCACCGCTAGGATCCATCGATGGAACAATCGAAGGAACCCCACTGCTCGAAACATACAACCTTATCGCAAAGACTTTCCTGGAGAAACGCGGGATAGACGTCACAGTCGCGAGCCGCTTCAAGAGCATGATGGAAGAAGTTGGATTTGTGGATGTCAAAGAAGTAAAGATTGAATGGCCCATTGGCACGTGGGCTAAGAGTGCTTATCATAAACGCATTGGAGCCTGGTATCAGAGAGATTTGAAGATGGCTACAGAAGGCATCATGATGGGATTATTTACAAGGATGTTAGGGTGGAAGAAAGAACAGGTTGATGAGCTGCTTGTCAAGGTTCTCGCTGACATGGATGACAAAAGCATCCACTCTTACCAGCCTTTGTGAGTTTTCTCGGCGCATGGTAAATTCACACTAACCAAGGATAGTTATGTTGTGTATGGTCGGAAACCATAATCATCGCAGTAAGGTCAGATGACAGATAAATTCTCAACAAACTGTGCTCCCCTCGATTGTTCATATGCAGCTGCAAAATATATACAATTATCGAACCAAAGTTTCTGTTCATCGCTCAAGTCAACACGATGCACAAGGTACGTGATACTCAGTTCCCAGCCTCTGGAGTATCCTCCGCCTCAGGGCTATACATCCTCATCTTCCCCTCAGACTGTGTAGACTCCAGTCGCAGTAGCAGTCGGCGCAGCAGGCAGTGTCTGACTGATCGTCACTGCGCCACTGTATAACGCCGGACCTGGAATGGTATAGCTCGTAAACGCCGAGTACAGATCGAACAAGACTCCTGGATCCGTTGCCTTCATCAAGGCCGTCCCCAACACTCCGCTGGTCAGCTTATCGGTTCCAGTACCCGTGATGGCAAGGTTGAAGCATTGAGGGTAGTCCTGTGCTCCATTGGCCTGGCCAGCAGCATGCAGTGCTAGAATCTCATGACGAAGAACATAATTGCCTGTAGCGATGTTGGCTGGGATGACCGAAGTCCAGCTGTTGTTATTGGCGATCATTTGATCCGTGGCCCAGTATCCGTTCGTCATCGAGGTGGGGTTTATGAGGCCAGTAGCAGAGATCTTCGTCCAGAGAAGCTTTGTCTTGTCTACTGTCTCGCATGGTCCATTGCAATTTGCCAAATATTCGATGATTGGGCCTTTATGGGAGGTTGGCCAAGGTGTCCATTGATACTCGATCTTACCTCCAGCTTTGACGGGTGCGGCGGCCATGGCATTCGTGGCTCCAACATGGCAGATCATATCTGCCGTTGCGAAGTTGTTTGGCGCAATGAATCCATTGTCGAGGTCCTTAGGGATCTTCCAGCCTACGGTGACAGGAGCTGGGGTGATGTATTGATACGAGGGATTATATCCATCATAGCTGTTGAAATATCAGCGCCAGCAAACAACATCACTAAAAGGAGCAGAAAGCAGCACTTACTAAACACCATCAGCCACGATACCCGAGACCGTCCCATGCGCCACAACGGTGGACACCAAGACCAACAGCGAAAACTTCGAGAACATGACTTTCGTTCTTCCGTTGCACAGACTCAGGTATATCACCAAGGGGGATCAATACTTCAAGCAAACAACGAGTATATTTGAGACAGTTTATCGGCTTTGCCAGTACTGCGGGACAGCGATTGACTCGTTACTCCCAGCGGCAGCCAACTGCAATATATACTTATAGTGCCAAGCACCGCCATCATCTGGTTCATGGAAGATATGTACACCTCCCACCTGACCACGCACTCTCCATCGCCTCACCAGAGCCGGAACTCTCCATCCTCCCTGTGAGCAAAAGTTCCTCTCCATCTCATGACCCAACTCATACGCTGAACTCCTCATCTTTAATCTATTCGGCTGCCTCACCCAGCACGTCCACCTATCGCCTCCTTTATTTGCCACAATCTCTCGGCAGACTTCCGTCCGTCTAGCAATCCCCTTCCAAGATATAGATGAATAAGTGCCGGGGTTGGTGTATGAAATAGAGTTGTACCCCAGCTTTCGCCTGTTTTCCCGACGACCCGTCGGGAGTGTTGTTTTTAGCCGCAGGTGTCAGGAGGTGGGGTAAAGTGAAGCTTTTCTTATTGGATGGGGTATGACCAATATGCTCTTATGGCGTGAACCGGTATTCTGTACAAATGCTTGAATGGAGGATTTGTGGTTGCTTACATTAACTGTTAATGAGCTTCTTTCTCCAGTGGTCGTTAACGTCAGGGAGGAGAGAGACTCGCAGCTTCTTGGCCATTTTCGGGCACAGGGGACTTGGCTCACTCAGAGGTAGTCGAAGTATACAGATACTAGTTGAGGCTTGTAAGATTAAGAGTTCTTCGGATCACGCAAGCCTCTTCGACTGTCGATCTTCACCTGCAGGTAGCAGACTACCACGTGATTCATCCCCTCACTTACCAGGTAAGGTCAACATAGGTTCGGAACGGGCGATCTGCTTCCGTCATGAAGAACCTTAATGTTAAATGGTACGAGTGACTGACATGACTCGCTACAGAATTTGATGATGATTGATAATCACTCCCATCTGTCAAAGATCTCAGCTGTGGAGATGTCCGGGGCTTGTTTCGATGTCAATCCCCTTCGGTTGGCCGGCATGGCTCCCGCCAAGGGCCCAGATTCACTTCCAGAGAGATGATTACTATTCCTCATACTCTTAAAATTTCAATTGACGTCTCCGACTTTTGACATAGGCTCCCAGATCTCGACTCTGCGAGGCCATCGCGAGTATCTACCGTTGCGTACATTGCATTCTCATGTCAACATCAGGGCGCAGGTTGTGGCAACACAACCATACAACGACTGTGTATTTTTAATCCAAATATCTGGAAGAAGTACATCAGGACGATGGGCATTCAATATGCATCGGGGTAATTTGTTGTGCTTGTTTCTCCTATTATGCTTTCTTCTATCGAAGGGAAAAGAGCAAGGTATGTCGAGGGAGGATAGGTTCCCACAGAGTGTCAACTTCCCAGACATCCATCTGTGACCAGCATCTCGAGTGGTTGTCTGGATTTGAAGATTTACGAATCTCGATCTCGCCTATCGACTTCCTGTACAAACTCTCGGTTCGTATGTACTAATCAATTGTGGTGAAGTCATTTTCGTCTGATGTATCTTCACCTCTCGCCAGCTCTGGATTCCCGAAGACAAACCACACGAACATCCCTCCGTTCACATTTCTATTGGCGCATAACCCACCAACATGTGATGTTTCAGATTCTTCGCAACAACCTTCATCGCATGGCTTCCCCAAACCGGTCAAAGCGGGTCCGGCAGTCGCAAGTTTCCAAAACAGTCTATCCCTGTCCACACCTCAATACCCATCGCAAGAATTCGTCCAATCTCAGCCAGAAGCTGAGATGATGTGTTGGCTGCAATGCTGTTCATGCATGATGATGGAACTTGGCTGTCATTCGAGTCGGAGGTCTTTCCTTCTGACCTCATTTCGCAGTTGGTCAAGAATCAAAGCGCGATCTTGAGGATTGCACCCCTTTTCTGGTTGCGATTGTGCTCTATATATCTGGATATAGACTGCTTCATTCAGCCGGCATTACTACATTTGTCACCACTGTAATGATTCAGGCCCTTGACCGAACCCTTGTCATCAGCCGAATACCTCCAGCCCGGCGAACAAAACCGCGACCATGGTCTCCGAAAAGGCAGCTTCCGTGAAAACGAAAGCTGATAAAGTTGTACTAAATCGCAAGTTCGCTCCGTTCGTAACTCTCTTGACGGCCATTATCGCATTCTCCTTGTCACTTGTGGCACTATTAGCAGTTGGTGGCAGTGACCTTCAAAAGTACGACTTGCTCACAGTATGTCCGCATCCCTAACCTAGCCAACCATGTATGCTTATCGACAAAACTCAGCTCAATACCTCAACACTCTTCCAAAATGCTATCAAAGTATCAAACACAGGCTCGACAACCCGCCGCTCTCTCCCCGTCGTCATCGACAATGACAGCGTTCCCATACCTCAAATCTCTGATCGAGCTATGCTTCCAACACGAGTCCAAGCTCGTCAACTACCATCTCCGTCGGACGTCGAATCATTCTTCAGCTCCATCGGCTCAGGCTTTACCTCTGCTGTTAATCCCGCTACACCTTCAGGTACTGGATCCGCCGGTTCGGGAAGCACTGGAACAGGGAGCGGCAATTTCTTGAACGACATCCAGGGCCTCCTACAGGGTCTGTTGGGGGTTGCAACGGGAGCTGCTGGACAAGAGATCATCAATGTGGTGAATAGTCTCGTCGCAGAGGTGTTGGATGCGCTGGGTATCGACGACTTCTACAGTCTGTACATGAGAGAGTATTGCAGTGGAAGCTATACTCCGAATTATTCATCCCCCAACGCGAAGAGGGACACAAAAAAGTGCACTCCATTTAGTAAGCGCCATCACATCTCTCATCTACTCATTTAACCAGCCACATATTGATTTTGTACTTTAGATGAAGCCGGCTCCGACATCCCCACCACAAACTCCACCCTCCAAGTCGGCACCACCGTAATCGACTTCTCCGCCCTCAACATCCCGAACAAGCTCGCCTCAGCAACCGGCGGCATCGACACAGTCTTCACAGCCATTTTCGCTATCCAAGTAACCGGAATCGTCGCCTCAGGACTCCTCATCATTCTTACCCCACTCCACATCTTCCTCTCCTTCTTCCAACGCTTCATATTTCGCTTAGCAATCGCAGCACTAGCCGCCCTCGCAACGTCTTGTTTCGGCATCATAGCAGGTATCGAAACCGGAATCATGGTCATCGTCGATGTGCTGGTTAATGGCTTGGGTGAGGGGTTGGGTATCGAGTCGCAGAGAGGCGGCGACTTTCTCGCGCTACTGTGGGTCAGTTTTGTGTTTATGAGTATCAGTACGACGGTTTGGTTCTTGAAGTGGCATAAGGATCGCTATGTGAGGAGGCCGAAGGAGGATTATGTTACGGAGAGGCCGTTGGTTAAATCTGCGCAGTCGATGTATCAGTTGGGAGGGATGAGGGGGGTGGGGGCGAGGGTGTCAAGTGATAATGAGCGGGTCATATGATGCTCTTGACTTCAACTGGATTGAATGAAAGTAGCGGAAGGATTATTGCGTCAAGCAGCTTGACTAAAGACGAAGGATCTTCGGATTCCGCCAGGTCGAGCCCTTCTTTAGGGCCAGGCGATCGCATGTGAAGCAAAGGTAGTCGAGGAGGGGGTGGATGTATTGAGTTTGAAGCTTTCAAATGTCTCCATGTTTGGGAAGACTACATCCTGATTATGTACAGCACCCATATCAGAATTTCATACACACATGGTATTTTGTTTGCCAAACTTTACGCGAGCCCTCCTCTTCCCCTTGATCGCACGGTAGCCAATGGACCAATGTATTTACAACGACCTGTATTTATGCCCCAAGTCAAATACATCTCCCTACTTACAATTCATAGCGGAACACGAATCCTATCGATATCCGGCGCATTTCCCTGGCCTGAAGCACTCTGAACAGTGATGGTGTTCTGACTGCCACTCGTGAACCCACTCAACCGCACCTTATAACTAGGCAAAACATCTCCATACCAATCATAGCCCGACAGCGGGAACAGTACCGTAATGCCAGCTCCTCCATTGACACTGATGCTTGCCGTCCTGACATTCGGGACAGAAGATCCAAGATACTGCACCTCGCAATTGATGTAATCGAACAACACATCAACGGTCGACTGAGAAGCTTGAACGCCTGTGAATGTCACAGATGCAGTTGATCCCGAAAGAAGATTTCCTACTTTCTGGCCGCCTGAACAGCCAGAGCAGGACGAGACAGTTGCGCCATTGGCTAAGTTTGCAGACTCAGCTTCTAGATCTTGGTACTCAGGTGTTGTCGATGGAGCTGATTGTATAGAAGATAGTCTGAAGACCATGGAGCCATGAGCTGGCAATGATTGGCTGACCGACGATACACTGCCGAGATTTTCTCCTGCCCATAGATCTCTGGCTGTGGCTGAAGAAATACCAACATCAGTCAGCTGGACAGACAAAGTTCGTTCTGTGTTAGAATGATCCACGATCAACAGTACTTTATCACCATCTGCGAGTGGCCCGAGGAAGATATCATGGTCGTTTGAGAAACGCTGGATCAGCTTCACTGGTAGTCCGAGTGCGTCCTGATTGATAGCGATCAAGTCCTGATTCCCGAGGATCTCTGCTGTTTGTGCTGTCATGCGTGGTACGGAGGTTGAGATCATGAGAGCAGATTTAAATGTTGCCCAGACTGCGAAATGAGTCTTCTGCTCATCGACAGTCATGCCAGGATTTCCTACTTCGAGTAGGTCCATGTCTGCAAACCGGCCAGGACCAACGAGATCCAAGAGGCTGGCGTGGATGGCTTGATTGTAGATGCGGAGAGTGGATGTCCAGCCTTGAGAGATATCGTCTGAGATTCTGAACGAGGTTGATACTGCTGGTGCCCATGCTGTTGGACCTTGGAGAGTATTTGTCGAGGTGTTTTGATATGGAGTACCCCATTGGCATATGAGCATGTTGGAGATTCCTACGCCTTGTAAGGCATTCCACATCTTGGCGTATCTGCTCGGGAAATCGGTACGTGCGTCTTTTGGAGCGTTTTGATCGGGGTCCACGAAGCAGTTATCCACCTAGTTAGGATGGATAGTCAATATCGAGCTTATAGAAACGGAAAACAGTTTCTCACCTTTACATATGCCGTGTTCCATGCCGCGAACATAGCAGCATCTTGAGTCTCGTAACCGAGTGATCCTGGCCGATGCGGATCATAGCTTGTATCGCAAGAGTAAACACCCTGATCCGTATACATGCTCCATTTGAACCCCAAGCCGATGGCGAACTCGCTCAGGGGCGCAACCCCATTAGGAAAGACCGTGTCATCGTAGGTGATAGAGCCGTTCGACAAACGATCATAACCCTGCCATCCACAATCGATTTGAAAGAACTTGTAACCGAGACCCAGGAAGCCCTTGTCTGACATGGACTGAATGGTATCGTGTATCATAGTTTCATTCGGCGAGCAAGCGACGTCATTGTAGCTGTTGTAGCCCATGATTGGAGTCTCTTGACGGCCGGGTGCTGTTTGGGCGCTTGCAGTCCCGAGCAATATCAACGCCAGTATGGCGGCGCGATCTTCTGTTGACCAAATCATTGTGTATAATCTCCATATAATTGAATGAATTGAAAGTGCAAGGACAGCTCGATAGAAGATACCGTCAGTGGGACCTCCTTTTATAAATTTTGATGGAGGGACTATTTCCATCTTCAAGGCACCTCTGAAAGCTTAATGGATGCGCTCCAATGGCAAAATGACTGCAGTTCTTCGGCGGCGACATCATTGCATGCACCGAATGTAGAAAATCGAAGTACCGCGAATCTTGTTCACGCGCACCAATTGACTTCCGGCGCTTGGGAGTTAATGTCTGCATATGTCCTAGTTCGAGTTGCGATCTGCCATTAAACACGAGTTTATCGGGCTATTATGTGGGGTACGCGGGGTATGCGGGGGGATGGTCGGATATCAGACCCATTCCGAATAGCTTCGGTCGTAAGATCTGATGTAGTCAAATCCCGAATTTTCCTAGGATCACACAACACAAAGCATGATTCAGTCATTCCTGTTTTGGAAGGTCGATAGTTTACACCGAAAATTGCCCTTGGACTTGTTGGATGCCACCCTCAAGGACTTGCGGGGAATTGGGGATGATAATAAGAGGCTGTTCCTTTTGGCAACCTGGATCATCTCAATGAATTTATGAGATACAAAGTATTCTTAAAGCCACCGAGACACTTACTCATGCTTCTTTCTGTATTCACTAAGCAACCAGAGTTTTTGGAAAGTTCGGGCTTCATTTTGGTTAGAAGACAAACTTGTAATGCTTGGGGCATTGGTCTCATCTTCACTTGACATTTCTAGTCATTGCAATGAAACACTTCCCTCGAAGAAGAATGTTTAATCTGATTTGCTACGTGAATGGGCAACTTTTTCTAATGTGCACTTCGCCTAAAACTTGAACTCTAGGCTGTCCATCCCAGAACCTGAAGGATTTCCCATAGAGGCACAAATGGCAAGCTCCTGAACCCATGGATCCGATTCCTCCATGTCGAGAAGGGGTATCTTGTGAAGACGAGCATCTGGATTCTGCTTGTTCTCATTAGCGACGAATTGACAAAATCTTCTGATCTTCTCCCTCTCATACTGCTGATTTAGAATCCTCGCTTCAAAGTACGCTTTACGTTTGGCAAGACTCTCATGCGACACTTGTGGTCGTTTCCGTGGATTGGAGATGCTTTTGAAGACATTTCTCCCAGTCCAAACGGCTGTCCCAGGACTCCTACTAGCCTTCTTCGCAATCCAGGATTTCAAGGAGCTGAAAGGCTTTTCTTCAGACTCAATCCTCGTCACGATTAGCAGATCAGAGCAGAAGCCGCAAATAGCATGGTCAGCAGATACCCACAGTTTCTTGCTAGGGAAGATCTTTGCTGGATCGTCCGAATACTCGTGGTTGACATTGCCGACTTTGTCACATTCTGGTGTGTGCTTCCGACTTTCAACATGACACCCACAAGCTTCGAACAGAAGGGTGATATGTACGCAAGGCGCGACTTTCCTGGCAAGGTGAGACCACCGTTCTGGAAGATCTTCTGGTCTGTAAGACTGCCACGCCAACTCGTATGCCAGGGCTTGTTCAGACATGTCGACAATAACTGTAAGAGATACCCGAGTCAACTAAGGGCTCAGGAATAATGGTAAGGACCTGTTTACAAACTAACGTCATGATTCTTCGCAGTCCAGGGTCGTATTTATGTTTGGAAGTCCAACACTAACCAGGCTCATGACAAGGCCATTATTTCTTTTATCTGGATTCTCAAGGGGCACAGCACTTTTATTGTAGTACTCTTGTTCCTCCTTGTATACATACTTTTCTGTTGTGACATCCAGCTTTGTCCTTCAGATGACCATATTATGCCTTGCTTCGCTTAAGTCAAGCACTCCCTATGCTGGGACAAAGGACTACTTGGCCTGCTTTAGTCTGTTGAACGTGCATACCTTCGTCTACAACGGAGTCTATGGCCCTCAAAGGTATGAGAGTTTATGGTCCTGCTAGTCCAAGACTGCGATATTTCAGGCAAGAAATGAGTCTTCGAGGCTTGGCAGGTCACTCAGGGGAGCTTGACAATGTGACTGGGATATTGAAAATGGTCTTCAAATGTCTTCGCTACTCCCAGCCTACTTGTGATCTTGAGCAAAGTCTCTTAAATTGAAATGACTACATCTGTGGCCGCTTCTCCACGGCCCACACAACGACGAAGCTGAAAAGCTCCAATGCTCAGATCAATAAGAGATTCCCACCACCGCTCCAGATCATCGATTGCTTGAAAGCCGTGCCCCCACACTATCTGTTCTAGCCTATCCTTCTGTCTCAAAGCCCAAAGCCCAAAGTCCATGGGAAATGACCATTACTACCCCTCGCTCTCCGACTACCCCTCCTCACATTCTGTACGCAGATTTCTTCTCATCCAACCCAACGGCGAAGATGTCTACTGATTTCACATAAGACCTAAAGATATATAGGCATCTGATATTACGACTGGAAAGAGGAGTGACGTGAGAAATACGAAAGCTAAATATTTACTTCTGTGGCACATTACGAGGTCGCATTGGATCTGGATTTTGCTTAGCATATAGATTCTCAGCACTAAAGGTCTTTTTGAAGACTTGTATGCCTTACCACATGTCGTCGCTGCGATAAATTCGAGCTTGCTTTGTCCCAGACTTATTACACGAGCAAGTACACGGTGTAATAGCCAATAGACATCGAGCAAGCCACTGCAGTCCCTCAGACCCTCTTTTCTCTACCTGAACTATCAAGTTCTCCATCAACCCACCCCACATCATCCACATCAACCAACTAACGTCATAAATCCCCTGCTCTCTCCATCTACCAACCCCTTCCTACTAGCCTGAATTCTTCAGCAAGCCCTACTACGACTCCACAGACCTCACCCTCTCCATCAACCCCTACCCCAACCAATGCATCTTCCTCGTCGACATCTACCGCCGCCTCCAAGGTCAGGTCTTCCAGTCCATCATCATCGACTATTTCTTCCATAGCTGCAAGTTCTATAGCACGACTGTCTTCTAGCTGCCGCGGGGAAGTGAGCATGAAGTGATTCCGTAGGACGTCGTGGGGAGTCAGGGGTTTGTATCGCCGCTGATGGGACCGTTTGGTTCGATGGTTTGTGCTGTGTAGGGTTGGGACAATTTGATGGGCTTACGGTTGTTTCTGTTGCTCTATCTTGTTTCGGGGCTTCCCTTTAAGGGAAAAAGAGGGGTACGAGGTTTCATTATTCATTATTGATTAGCCACCCATTCTACCCATCTGCTTCAAGTGTCCAGTGCCTATCAATCAGTGTCCAAATCTCTCGCAATCGTAATTCCACAGCTCCAATTCACCTCTGCTATATTCACAGCGCACCCTTACGCCATCACCTCATTTCCAGATCCCTCCCTTTGATACCACTGTCCAGTTCATCATCCAACCTGTCATCCAAATCATCATCATCAACAATGAAAGGATCTTGCTCCACACTCGCGTACTCTGCCGCTGCTCCTCCTCCCATACCATCCGCACTGCCTTTCCTCGCTGCGCCTCCTTGCTTCAGCACATCCATGATAGTGAAGCCCTTGGACCAGAAATACCACATTGGTATCAAGATACAGAGCTGAAGGCAAAGAGCGCCGAACCACAGGTAGAAGGAAGTACTGGTTGCATGGCCCAGTTTGAGACCTCTGGAGGAATCACATGTCAGTAAATTGTTATACGCAACACAGCGTGAAACTGTGGGAGATTGGACAGGTGAAATGAAAAGAAATAGACGTGTGAAAATAGCGGGTGGGGAGGTGGGGAAGTATAAATAGGAGAGGAAAGACTTACAGCCCAACATTAATATTCCCCAACGCCAAAACCGCCCGCCCGACCCAGACATGGTAATCAGAGATGGCGGTTCTGCGGCCTAATTTCACATAATTGATGTGATGCCAATACCCCAAAAAGCCTTGCGCTATCATGCCCGGCAAGATAGCTAGGCCGATGATCTGGTGGAACGAGCTGAAATGCCCGCCGTGCTATGTCCAAACTTGTCAGCCTGACTCAATTATTCATTCCGAGATATCCAAAGCCGAAATCCGTTCGGAAAGTGAAATAATACTCACGGAGATTGACAGCCATATGCCTATCAAACATCCTAGCACGATTGCCCCTCCGGCCACACTCTGCACAATCCAGTGCATCTTGAACGAATTCGGCATTCCACTGCGTATCGCCAGAATACCGCCAGAAAGAGACATGAAGCTGACGGTGAGTAAGAATCCGTGGATGGAGACTAGGCCGAAGGTCTTGTGCTTGTGGTGTTTCTCTTTATGCTTCTTGGGTTCGTTCATAGTAATGCGTTGGGTCGAGACTTGTGCAATAACTGGTTCGTCAGGATGTTTCTCATAGCTTGAATCCATGTTAAGCTTTGTGACACCTGTTCAAGTGATCAGTATGTCTATCACCATATGCCCGCTTTGCATTTGATATTCGACGTGGTGATGGAAAGTACCTCGATCAGTATGCATATTCAGCATCAACTCCGGATCATCTGACCTTGTATTCTGCATGAAATTCGAAGACCAAATCCACGACTGCTTGCTTGAATCGACATCCAAATCACTTGATGTCCAACTCTCGCAATCATAACACATCATCTGTGCATTATGCAGTCCGTCTGGATCAACCCAGGTACGCGTCACATGTACGATTGGGACATTCGTTGTCATGGTCACCATAGGCGGGAAATGTCCTGGTGTTGAGCGGATGCTCATTGTGATATCTAGTTAGGTCAGTGCCATTCATATAATCGAAAGCTCCATATTCAATCTATATCTCAATCCATAGCTGATTGATTGATCTACTCACCACCGTCCTGGTCCCCGGGATACATAACAAACATCAGCGCTCCAGCCATCTTCTCCCCAATGCCAAACGCCACCCACCCATTCCTTTGCTCGAATCTCGCGGACAAATGAAGCGATACATCTTTCCCCTTCGTCGTCTGGTTCTTAGTCGATGCAATTGCGAAACAAAGATCTGTCCGCGCGCCTTCTACGCGACAGAATTGCAACGCTGAGCTGAGACTCTGGAGAGCGAAGAACGCGATGAGAGGGCGGAAGAATGGCATTTTGGCATGCTCGTGAGCGGGAACGCTCTGGAGTGAGGCTTGGGGAGAGAAACCTATCGGGCGATGAATTGAGATTGTCGATATCGTGATGATGAGATGCTGAGATGAGATGAGGTTCAGCTGTGTGATTGTGATTACGGGATGTGGGATTGGTCAAGCTGCTGCGGCTGAGCATATTTTACGCCACGGCCGAAAGGGGAAGGCAATGTTGCAGTGGATGCAGCCAATCACTGGCATATGAAGCTTCCTTTCTTCTGAACAGGCACCGAAACTTTCCAATGCCTTTTAAAAGAATGAGAAACTTATCGTCTTTTACCCCCTTAGACCTGTTTTTATTGTTTACTTCCATGTTGCTGTTGCTGTTCGGTGGAGTCTTGGCTTAGCGAGCGAGCCCCCTGTTTCAAGAAGCGGGAGCTTGAGCTTGTGGCTCCATCAGTAAGGTAAGCACCAGATGAAATAAACCAGATTCAACTATTGATTTGTCTCAAAGAAACATATAACCTCAGTTGTTTTTTGTTCTGTCTTCTGTAAGAAACATTGAAATATCGACCTCTCCTCACTCTCCGTATCTCGCTCAATCCAGGTCGTTGCCCCGAGTGCGCAACAATTGCCCTAAAGTAGCCTGGATACAGCGCTGCGACGTTAGCTACAGCGCCATTTTCAGTTAAGTGCGGGGTACTGCGGGGTGCTTATGAATTGTAGAAACACCATAACTTCTAGGATACGGGACTTTGGAACTGATCTCACGGACTAGGAATGGTCACTTACGATTATGATGGAATACTGACGGTAAGGTGCAGATCTTGCGGATTGGATCAGAGAGGTGACTTGGCTGGAGACAATTCAGTGGAATTCGCGATGATTCGATATTGAGCTCTTGAAAAGTTCTCGACCCAGTGTCCGTGATTGGAATGACTTACATATAAGCATTGCATCAATGGTACTTCTGTTCTTGGACACGTTGTATCACCATGGATTTCGGTGAACGGGAGTTTAATTATGTAAGAAATGCTTTCCTAAAGTAGACAGTGTTGATCCTGAAGTCACCTTGGCAATTGACATTTCCATAACGTAGATACACACCGACTTCTTATTCTGGATACAGGTGATGCCTGCCGATAGTGAACGCTGCAGCGGTACCACAGCCTTGCTTGCTTACTCAAACTACAGTGAACCACATCACCTCCCCGGACCAGGCACACAAAAAAGCAAATGCCAAAAGCAGATGCCGTGGATTCCTATCAAATCAAAGCATCTCCACTCTGGCCGGCATAGTACAGCCAGTCAGTCCTCAAGCATCCAAGAAACCCAAGACAAGCAGCCAAGCACAAAATATGCATATTCCTCTCGCTTTTGCTCGCCTTTCCCATGCTTACGTGTATCTCCCGAACCACATCTCGGACATAACGTAGGTAAGCAGACAGCTCTCATGGTGCACCATCTCAACTTTGTTGGGCGGACAGTAATCGCACCCGTCCCGAAAGGCGAACGAACAGAGGCCGTAGACTGGACTGCAATCTTTCAACCCTAACTAACGTAGGTAGTTTTAAGACTAGAGTTTAGCACTTCAGATGCAGGCAGAGTGATGTGATGGATTTGAGGGTACGAAAACGAGAGAGAGAGAGAGAGAGCGCGCGCATCTGAGGCTCGGCATTACAGTGGGGTTTGAGGTGTGTTTGGGAGATGCAAGCTTTGAATATACGTCATGTTAAGAAGCTCTAGGCTGGGCAGTTGTCGGTTTCGGGCCTTGGGTGGATGTTTAATTGCTCGTTGAGGGTCTGGATTGCTTGGGGATGAGGATTAGTGTTAAGAATTAGGGTCGGTAGTCGGGCATCGCAGCGTCTGGTGTCCGATTCTCCGACCCCGCGGCGGAGGAATGTGAGATGGAGAGGAGAGGGCGATAAAGATGTGCTGGCAGGACGGGGCACGGTACTGTAGGCATGGAAGATCACTGGAGCTCGCCGAGCATGAGAAAGGCTGAAGGCTGAAGGCTGAAGGCAAGTTGAGACGGGACAGGGGCCGATGTTTAATTTCGAGAAGGCTGAAATGATGAAGTGGGGATTGGAGGACTTACTGAAACTTTGTTGACCAGAACGGACTTAAGTAATCAATTGCAGATTTACATTAGCAACAATCGATGGCAACAATTGATGGCTCTCTTCCCTGCGCGTGCCAAATTACGATCCTTGACATGCTTTGACAACGGCACAGCAGTTGCCAGGAGCAGCAAAACGGGGAAGGAGAGAGTCAAAGGCACCTGTCAGCGCTGTCACAAGCAAGATCATCACCACTGCGTTCACGAAAGAATCCCAGGCTGCCTGCCCAGCCTTGTCTCATCAGTCAGCTCCCGCTGAACCCCAGTAAGATGACAACAACCCCAGTAAAAGTCTCCAGGAAATAGACGACCCTGCATCCTCAGTCATCAACGTGCAATTCCAACACTTCGACAGCTCATTTGACGCAGATCTGTATTTGCAGTGCCGACGAAAATGAAGAACAAAACTCTAATCGGCCGAGAGCACTTCGTATTATCGGCTGCTGGTCCAGTGACAACAATCTTGATTATTCTATTCCGCCGACTGCCGTTCCAGATCAGCGGAAAAACTAAGGAAAAGCGTCCCAGGCTCTCACTCCAGCCCGGCTCCCCTAGACTGGACAGGAACCAGCACTGCGCAAACCCGTTGAAATCGGGATGTTCTCGAGGACGACACCGATAGGATATTTCTGCCCTCGTTGTCAGCATGCAGCCATCCTAGTATCCCGGTGGTACCACTGAAGTGCCATGGCGACAAGGCTATGATCTACGATGCAGCTTGCTGAATCATTCAGTACAGCCAATAATCAACGACAGCCTATGAACAGCCCAGTCAGTCCTACCAATTACCAAACAGGACAACAATGGCAGACATCAGATCATGTTGCGCCTCATCTCCGCGTAAGAACGGGAAGCTCGAAGCGTGGAATGCTGGACCTCGCTCTTCAGAACCTTATATCTATCCGGATCGCCCTTCTCAGACCTCACCACACCAAATCCGTCTCGTCCTCGGCTACTGTTTTCATCCGGTAGCCAATCTTTTGAGTTTAGTTCTCTCACTACCGAATTCCTAGCTTCTTGAGCTGTCCTGCAAGTGGATGATGACCTCAATCGTGCGCGCTAACTAAGTTCTAGACTAAAGTAAAGTGCGACCTAAATACCTCTACAGCGGACAGTACAAGAGAGCAACTGAAACCCCTCATCTGAGAGTGTAAACACACTTTGGCTCGCCCTGATCGAACTCTCCATTGCAAGTCTCTGCACAAGCGGGCATTCCAGAGAGCCAGGGGACTGAGACACCTATTTAGTGCCTATCAACCTTCACGTCTGTCCTGTACATATATATTGACTTTCTACACACGACACATTCCTGAGCATCAACAATGGCTTCCGACGGCGAGAAGCCCGTCTTCCAGCCCATCCGAACAGATAACATCCTCTCAAGTCAAGGCTCACATCCAGGCTACCCAGAACACGACATCGAAGCACCCATAAGTCCTCAAAATGGCGAAGGCGAACATCCCGGCTACGCAGAAGACGAGATCGAGAGCCCAGACACCTTCCGCCATGATAGCTCCACGGATGTGGATGAGAAGCTGGAGAGGGTCGAGACGACTAGATCTATGAGGGATAGGAGGCAGTTCCAGCCTGTTACGACGAGGGATCGAGCGGAACTGCAGAGGATTGCTTCGACTTTTAGTGGAAGGGATGCGCTTTCGAGGACGAATACGGCGCTGTCTGCGCCGTTGGAAAGGCCGGATACTCTTGCGGGTATCAGTCTTGGAGATCCAGTAGTTGATCCTGGATCACCCGAGTTTGACGTGTACAAGTGGTCTAGGATGTTTGTTATGCCTACATCTGGAGATATACAATGTGCTAATGGCAAAATTCCAGGTTGATGAGATTAATGGACCAAAATAATGTCGTTCAGCGCCGAGCGGGTATTGTATGGAAGAATCTGAGAGTATGCGGTTCTGGATCTGCCATCAACCTTCAGAAGAACGTCGGATCTCTTCTGCTTGCTCCTCTTCGATTCGGGGAGTTCTTCGGAAAGGGGTCTGAGAAGACAATCTTAAATGATTTCGAAGGGTGTTTGAAGACTGGAGAGATGCTTGTTGTGCTTGGTCGACCTGGAAGTGGTTGTTCAACACTTCTCAAATCTCTCATGGGTGAACTTACTGGACTGGATATGAAAGAGCAATCTGTCGTCCATTACAATGGTAATGACTCCTTCCTCATACTGCAATCCTCTTTAGTATGCTAATATATATGCAAGGCATCCCTCAAAAGCAAATGATCAAACAGTTCAAGGGTGAAATCGTCTACAATCAAGAAGTCGACAAGCACTTCCCCCATCTCACAGTTGGCGAGACCCTCGAGTTCGCAGCACGCGTTCGAACCCCACAACAGAGACTCATCGAAGGCGTGGACCGAGAGTCATGGGCCAAACACATGGCAAAGGTCGTGATGGCTATTTTCGGTCTTTCCCACACATACAATACCAAAGTTGGAAATGACTTCGTTCGCGGGGTCTCAGGTGGTGAGAGGAAACGTGTTTCTATTGCCGAGATGGCTCTTGCAGGCTCACCCATCGCGTCCTGGGATAATTCAACTCGTGGTCTCGATGCGGCAACGGCACTGGAATTCACCCGTTCGCTTCGCATGTCTTCCAATCTCAGTGGAGCCTGTCACTTGGTCGCCATCTACCAAGCCTCCCAAGCTATCTACGATGAGTTTGACAAGGCCGTTGTTCTGTATGAAGGACGGCAAATCTACTTCGGTCCTTGCGACGAGGCGAAGCAGTATTTCCTTGATATGGGATGGGAATGCCCGCCTCGTCAAACGACTGGTGATTTCTTGACTTCAGTCACGAATCCGTCTGAGCGGACTGCCCGCAAGGGATATGAGAAGAAGGTGCCTCGGACGCCGGATGAGTTCGAGAGGTACTGGAAAGAGTCTCGACAATGCAAGGATTTGAAGAGGGAGACCGAGGAGCACGAGGAAGAGTTCCCGATGGGTGGTATCACCCTGGAACAGTTCAATGTAAGTGAGAGTCTTTCCGAAAGGAGGAACGGATCGTGAAATTCCCTCTGCCAAAATACTGACGATTATTAGGCCAGTCGAAAAGGAATGCAAGCAAACCACGTTCGACCCGAGTCTCCCTACACTGTTAGCATTCCCATGCAAGTCAAGTACTGTACCCAGAGGGCTTATCAACGTCTCTGGAACGACAAGACTTCGACTGTCACCACAATCGTCGGACAGATCGTCATGGCCCTTATTATCGGATCCATTTTCTACGGCACCCGCAGCGACACAGCCAGCTTCTTCCAGAAGGGAGGAGTGCTTTTCTTCGCCGTCTTACTCAACGCCTTGATCGCCATCTCAGAAATCAATACCCTGTACAGCCAGCGCCCGATTGTCGAGAAACAGGCGTCGTATGCTTTCTACCATCCTTTCACTGAGGCGATGGCTGGTATCGTTGCAGATATTCCTGTCAAGTTTGTCATTGCCGTATGCTTCAATGTTATCCTGTACTTCTTGGCCGGATTGAGACGGGAACCTTCTCAGTTCTTCATCTTCTTCTTGTTCAACTTTGTGGCGATATTGACAGTAAGTTGGCAGCTTCTTTCTTTGCTTTACCATTTGCTAACAGTTCAGATGTCCCAAATATATCGCTCCATTGCTGCATCAACCAAGACGGTCTCTCAAGCGCTGGCTATTGCAGGAGTCGCTACTCTGGCAATTGTCATCTATACCGGTTTCGTCATCCCACGTCCTCTCATGCACCCATGGTTCAAATGGATTTCTTGGATCAACCCAGTCGCCTACGCATTCGAAGGTCTCTTCGTCAACGAACTGCACGGCCAACGATTCACATGTTCGCAACTCGTCCCATCTGGTCCAGGATATCCGACGACAGGCAATCAATTCATCTGCGCCATCGCTGGAGCCGTTGCTGGACAGACCACTGTTCTCGGAGATGACTACCTTGATGCTCAGTTCCAGTATTCATACTCCCACATCTGGCGCAACCTCGGGTTCATGTTCGCCTTCATGATTTTCTTCCTGGTAGTCTACCTCGTCGCAACAGAAATCAACTCTTCCACAGACAGCAAAGCCGAAGTCCTCGTCTTCCGCCGTGGCCACGTCCCAAAGCACCTCGAAGTCGCCGAGAAGGCTACCAAGAATGACGAGGAAGCTCCCATGCCAGCAGCTGGACCAGGTGCCCAGGGCAAGGATGAGGAGACGCAGCAGAAGGAGCAAGACGAGGAAGTTGCTGCTTTGCCTCCACAGACAGATGTATTTACTTGGAAGGATGTCTGCTACGACATCAAGATCAAGGGAGAGCCTCGAAGATTGCTCGATAATGTCTCTGGGTGGGTCAAGCCGGGTACTCTTACAGCTCTTATGGGTGTCTCCGGTGCAGGTAAGACCACATTGCTTGATGTCCTGGCTCAGCGGGTCTCAATGGGAGTCGTTACTGGTGACATGCTGGTCTCGGGTAAACCTCTCGACGAGTCGTTCCAACGCAAGACTGGTTATGTTCAACAACAGGTATTTCATCCTAATTTTCATACTAGTTCAATCGCTAACCCATCAGGATCTCCACTTGGAAACAACCACTGTTCGCGAGGCGCTTCGCTTCTCGGCCATGCTCCGTCAACCAAAGACTGTATCAAAGGCCGAGAAATACGAATTCGTCGAAGACGTCATCAAGATGCTCAACATGCAAGAGTTTGCTGAAGCTGTTGTCGGTGTACCAGGCCAAGGTCTGAATGTAGAGCAACGTAAACTGCTCACTATTGGTGTCGAATTAGCTGCAAAGCCGGCTCTGCTCTTGTTCTTGGACGAGCCCACATCTGGTCTTGATTCTCAATCTTCCTGGGCTATCGTTGCTTTCTTGAGAAAGCTCGCGGACAATGGACAAGCTGTTTTGGCTACCATCCATCAACCTAGTGCTATTCTGTTCCAGGAGTTCGACAGGTTGTTGTTCTTGGCTAAAGGTGGACGCACTGTGTACTTTGGTGACATCGGACATAACTCCGAGACGCTGCTGAACTATTTTGAGTCTCATGGAGCTGATAAGTGTGGCGAGGATGATAATCCTGCTGAATACAGTAGGTTCAAATCATCTCCCCTTCTCGCTCTGCTATGTACTGACAGTCTCTCTAGTGTTGACAATGGTCGGCGCGGGCGCATCCGGCAAGTCCACCAAAGACTGGCACGAAGTCTGGAAATCCAGCGATGAAGCGAAAGAAATCCAAAAGGAGCTCTCCCGTATCAAAAACGAAATGGGCTCCCAAGCAGCCAGCGACGACTCAACTTCTCACAGCGAATTTGCCATGCCATTCCTAAATCAACTTTACGAAGTCACCGTCCGAGTCTTCCAGCAGTACTGGCGCACACCCGAATACATCTACGCCAAGATCCTGCTGGGCGTCGCATCCGCTCTGTTCATCGGCTTCTCATTCTTTCACGTCGATCCCAGCCAGCAGGGTCTGCAGAATGCTATTTTCTCCATCTTTATGATCACGACTATCTTCACTACTCTGGTCCAGCAAATCATGCCTCGCTTCATCTTACAGCGTGATCTCTACGAGGTGCGCGAACGGCCCTCAAAAGCTTACAGCTGGAAAGCCTTCCTGATTGCCAACATCATCGTCGAGATCCCGTATCAGATCTTGCTCGGAATCATGGTGTTCGCGTCGTACTTCTACCCAATCTACACTCGCGGCGGCATTCCCGATTCGCAGCGCCAAGGTCTAATTTTGTTGTTACTCGTGCAATTCTTCGTCTTTGCAAGTACCTTCGCGCATATGATGATTGCAGCGTTACCAGATGCCGAGACCGCCGGAAATATCGCGACGTTGATGTTCTCGATGTGTTTGACCTTCAACGGTGTTTTCCAACCGCCATTTGCTCTGCCAGGTTTCTGGATCTTCATGTATAGGGTTTCACCATTGACTTGTAAGTCTCCCCTCCACCCATGACCTATCCTCTCTATCATCTTCTCGAGAACATAACTGACAAAGCCTCCCACTTAGACCTCGTCTCAGCCGTCGCCTCAACCGGCCTCTCCGGCCGCCCCGTCCGCTGCTCCTCCAACGAAATCGCCGTCATGCAACCCCCCTCCTCCCTAACCTGCGGCGAATACCTCTCCGCCTACGCCTCCGCCTCGGGCGGCGAGATCTACAACCCCAACGCCACGTCCGACTGCGAATTCTGCACCGCCAGAGTCGCAGACCAATTCCTCTCCTCCGTAGCCATCAGCTACACCACCCGCTGGAGAGACTACGGTATCGGATTTGCGTTTATTTTCTTCAATATTGCGGCTGCGGTATTGTTGTATTATTTCTTTAGGGTGAGGAAGAGTAGTGGGAAGGGTGTTGGGGAGAAGTTGAAGCCGGTGCTGGGGCTGTTTAGGAAGGATCCTGAGAAGAAGAATGTGGGGAGTGAGAAGAAGAAGGCGCCGCAGGATCAGGCGGAGGGGGAGAACCTGGCATGATGTACTTACTCTGATTACTGAGTGAGGTGGGCTACGAGGTGGGTGTGCTTGGTGTCTCTTCGGCTTTAGCTTTTGGAAAACTCGGAAAAGCAGGAGGCAGGTATATATTGTAATTCATTTAGTAATGCTAATAATCTATTCATTGATCTGTTCGCTAAGATGGCGCGGGAATTTGTCACCGTCCAAGAGGGTCATATCTTGTATATAGAGGTTACACGGAAGGATGGGGGGCTTCATGCTCTCTTAGACCTCGGAGATCATTCAAGGGTCTCTATAGAAGCTATTTATTGTGGTTGGTAAGGCGCGTCATCAGGTGACTCTGCTTCCAACCAACACTTGTTGGTTTCAACACACACCTCCGTTCGACTTTTTTTGCCTCCTGCAATAGATCACAGGGAGAACATTGCCCATTGTGTCTGCTATCAATATGAAGGTAAGCTATATTCTTTACTCAATCTACCCTGAAAACTCCCACTCGTGTGTTCGTCATGGTACATCAGCTTATTAGAACTGGAGATGCTCACCATGTTCTCCATCCCAACAATCTTGAACATACTGCTCCTCATCCACGCAATCCAAGCTACTACGAACACAGACCCCTCCTCAAACCAAATAGTTCCCATCTTCTCGAATGATGAAGCACCAAACAACCAAATCTCAAGTGTCAACAACCAATCGACGTCCCCCTTGCAACCTGACGCTCAGGTCGTCGCCATGATCTGCCCTTCCGACAAGCCAAGCTGTGAGACCATAGATTGCGATGGTGATGTATCTATCCCCAACTTCATTCTCCAATACAGTTCAGCGAGCCCTAACCTCTGCTCTCAGAAGACAGAATTCCGCTGCCAAGCTCCAGGACCACTCAAGACCTGCCCGTGCTGTCCTCAGTCGCAACTTCCAGACTGTGAATCCCCAAATTGTATGGCGCAACCACTCGTTTCTCTCTGCAAGACGACTCTCCTCCAAGGTTGCCCGTGTGATGTCTATTTCGAGCCAATCTCTCCGCTTCTTCAGCCTACAGACATGCAATTCTCCACCGACGAGGAGTTGCGAGAAGTACAACTTGATTACCAGAGACGTACTGCGGGAAGGCCGGAACTGATATCGGGCTCGAAGGAGTGGTATGAGAGAATGAAGAAGGAGGGATGGCTTGATGGAGATCTCTCGGCGAGAACTATGCAAATTCTCAGAATATCTTTCTAGCAGCATGTTTCATGAGGTTTTAAGACAACCAAAGTAGCCAGTGTCGAAGGTTGGCGAATCTATAAGTCTTCCCAGTCGATTCTGCAGAGTCCGCGGTACCTTGTCCGCATACCGCATGCTTTTTTCTACATTTGTGTATTAAGTAATTGCCTACATATTGGTTAGTTTTCTTCTACGAACCATCGGTTGTCACGCACCTTCCCTTCCCAGAAATGTAGTCAAACTGCGCACCAACTCTGAACTTTAGGTATTGATGAACAGACATTCGCAGAACACCGCTTACGACCATCCCACATAAGATTAGGGAAGTGACTATTGTCCGTTCTGCATAATCGACTTCTAAGCTTCCAACATTATATCTCTAATTAGCAAGTACAGGCGTCTTCCTAATCCACTCCTCCCCCTTCACCCCATCCAGAGCAACCCCAACAACCCACTCCGCAACACTCCTCCTCGTAACACTAGGCATACACCCTAACCCTTCCCCCGTTTCCTCAAACACCTTAACAGGCAACGCCTCCCCTCCGTCCTCCCCACCAGCCAACATACAAGGCCTCACCAGCGTCCACCTCAACCCATCCTCTTTCCCAGCCCTCCGTACAAGCGCCTCCACACCCGCATGATCTTTCTGCCCTACCGCCATAGGACTCTTATTCAGGATCATCCTCATAGGCCAGAAAACATTGGGATTCGAATCGCCAACTCCAACAGCAGAAATAGTGATCAATCTCTCGATACCACGACTCCTCATCTCGGCCAAAAGGAGACGATGGACGTCCGTCATGAATGTAGGTGGGCTGACTGGTGCCGAGAAAGGAGAGTCTGTTTTGCGGAGGGAGGCGAGCGATACTATTACTGCATCGGGCTTCTGTGGAGATGAGGTGATGGCGGTTGAGATGTCGGAGGAGGATGTTGGTGTTCCTTGAATGATTGTGAGGTTGGGATTTGGTGTTAGGGATGAGGGAGTGCGGACGAGGGCGGTGATTGTGTGGTTCGCTTTGAGAGCGGCTTGGACTATGAGTTTGCCTGTTCTCCCTGAGCCGCCGATGATGAGGAGATGCATTTTGATGTCGTCGCTCTGTGTGCCTCTGGGTGAAGTTGAGGTTTCTTGGGAAGCAGGGCTTGAGGGAGGGATGGCGCAGTATCGATCACTGGCTTGAGCTTAGAAAGCTGAATTATTGACGAGCTCAGTTACAAGATTAACATAGACAAAGGCGATGGCTCAAGTGACGGGATGTTGTCGTGCCTGAATGGAGCTTCTGAGCTGTGATGTTTATCTTCGTGCTGTCGCTTTCTTGTTTGTGAAGGAAGTTGGAGAGTGGATGTGGAATGGCTTATATACCGGACCACTTCTTCCCCGTTACAAATCAGACGAAGCACAGCCGCTTCTACTTCCTCTAATCGTGTTCTTGTAACCCGATTGTTTTGCCCGCAGGTTTATTGACTTTAGCGAGTAAGCCCGGCATTCCGGCTACTCAGCTCCGGGGTGGTGTTGCCCGGATAGACACGCAGAGTTAGCGATCTCAATGCCCGGAGTTAAGGCCTTGACCCGGTCATCATCTTAATCCTGCAGCAACCATCAGTAGAAGCCATACAGGCATATCTGGACGAATGGACACTTTCTAACACAGCGAAAGCCGACCGAACTCGTGAACGTGAAAACGCTCAAGTCTCAACGACTCCACAAAGCTCCACCACCACCATTTGCATTTCAACTGCCCCTTTCGTGGATATGTTTCCAGACTTGATGTTCGTCTTCAACACTGCTATCACGAGCGCTCTTGACTCCCAAGTCACCACCAACCAAATCCTCAAACCCAAACGAGCATTCCTTCAACGGGCTACTAGGCGGACTCTCCCCCGATGAGCCTTCAATACTCTTTCTCCTGATACTCCTTATATGACTCAACTGATATCCCACCTCACCAAGACCATCGCTATCTACACCTATAGGACCAAGATTTTCAAGACCAGTTTTATCCCCCGAAGCAGTAAAGTTGATTTTCGTCTCTTCGCCTTCAATCGAAGGATAAGTAGCGGCGTCGGTGGTGATAGCGAGGCCGATAGGGATGTCGTGACTCTGAATATACGAGCCACTTTTCTTTCCTGAAACAGGATCAAATCCAGCCCACGCATTTGCATCATCTTCGGACTCGAAGTCCATGTCCGCGTCACTCATGACCGTATCACCATCTTCATCTTCATCCCACTCACCTACCCCAGCCATGTACACCTCATCATCCTCTCCAAAATCTCCAAACGACTTTCTCCGCTTGCGTCCGCCATATTCATCCGGATCCACATCCATACATCCACTCTCCCCCGCTCCCTCGGCGGGATCTTGTTCTTCCAAAGCAATGTTTAAATCTCTATCCATCTCCCTCTCCATCCACTCAGCATCCAACCTCCTCATCTCGATGAGTTTTTCTTGCCATTCCCTTTCCGCCTTCCGCTCATTATGACATTGAGACGGGAAATCGCAATCGAGCCAGCAATTTCCCACTCTTTTGCCCCCGCGACAATCTTCTCTCTGATCTCTACTTCTACCCCTGCTTCTCCCCCTCGTCTCCAGCTCATCATGCCCTCCACTTTCATTCTCACACAGCGAATAATCCTCAGCACCTTCTGCCTCCTCCCCTGTATACACCTCAGCACACCAAGCTCTTCCCCTCACCCTCCCAAGCTCCCCACTAGCCTCCCTACCACCCCTCATCCTACTCCTCGTCAACACTCTTCCTCTCCCCCTTCCCCTCACTCAATTCCTTCTCAACTTCCTCCCTCAGCGCCCAAACCTCCCTCCTCCACACATTCCAACCCTTCCACCCCCCATAATCAAATTCTGCTCTACACCCCCTCATCGCCGCCTTTCTCCTTTTCTTCTCCCTCCTCTTTTCCTTTCTTCGTCTAGCTTTCTTCCTCGCTTTGACTTCCTCGGTCTCCTCACTCCCTACTGTCTCTCCTTCTCCTTTCCTTCTTCCTTCAGACAAGGCGTCCGTAGATGAGGATACGGGAGGACGGGGAGGAGTTGGCGATACAGGCGAAGCCGGCGGACTAACCACCGCACAGAAGAAATGTCCGTCTTCTAGACAGCGACGCGTTACGCCGAGGCGGTAGATGGAGTTGCAGAGGTGGCATTTCCAGAGCCAGGGATAGGGGTTGGATGGTGGTGGGGGGTTGGATTTGGGTGGGATGCATGGAAGTGTCAGTTTATGTGTAGGTGTGCTTGCAGGTGTGAGGTAGGAGGGGATTAGAGTGTGGAGGTGGAGGCGGGGTGGGAGTGTGAGGTTGGTAGATGTGGATGTAGTTGCTTTTGTGGTATTGGTTTGAGGCGAGGAGGATGAGGATATTAGATTCGACGAAGGAGGTGGTTGTGGTGAGAGGGGTAATGTTGGAGAGGTCAGTGATTCGGAGGTATTTTGGAGGGGTGTTGGAGGTGATAAGAGACGCCAGATTTTGGGGGGCATGGTGTTTGTGCGTATGTACAGAAGAAGGCGGCTGATTGATCCTTGCACTTTCTCGTTCCTAACGTGAGAACACAATTGAAAGTTTAAGCTGTGATATGTGCGGACAAAGTGACTAATTAGCTAGCTGGAGCTTGGGCCGATCGAGGACGTGGAAATTGATGTTCGAACTGGCGTCGCACTGTAGCGCAGTTCGAACGAAGGAAGAAGACCTTTGAAGCCGATCGAAACGAATGAATTAGGGGGGCGAAGATTTATGAATTCTGGGCCGTGCTATCAAGTCAGATTTACCTCTACTACGAGGTTGATATGTCCACTCGGCTTTTGGGGTTCAAAGTCAAGAGAGTCCCTTTGTCCTCGAAAGATGTCTTTGGCTAAAATAGGGTATATAACATCGCATATAGGAATGCGGATTTGGATTTTCGACAACAAAGAAAGACGCGGCTGATTGAAGATCGGATGATTTGGGTAAGAGATATGTGAATATTGAAATTTGCTACGACATGACATGACACGATGCCAGACGCAACCTACCACACCTGCCCTGGCAAGTCACCACCTAAAAGGAAATTCTCATCATATTGGTACAACTGCCCATACTGCTTGTAGCTACCTCATCTTATCAAGACTATCCACAAGTCCCTAAAGACGTGCATCGTCCCATTGACATTTCATTAACCCCCATGACAAGCATTCCAGCAGTAAACAAAAACAAGGAAAAGCCACAAAACAAATATATCCCCATACACCTTCGGTATCTTTCCCAACCCACACCAACAGAGAAAAAAGAGAAGAAAATCCGAATATCGTTGCCTAGCCTCGGTATGCCTTCGGACCTGGAATCTATGCCTCGATAGCCTTCTTCTTCTTTTGCTCGACCTTCAACAGGAGTGCGCGGTTGATGTGTGGCAAGACACCTCCGAAAGCGATGGTGGCGCGAATGAGAGTATCGAGTTCTTCGTCACCACGGATGGCGAGTTGGAGATGGCGGGGAGTAATGCGCTTGACCTTGAGATCCTTGGCAGCATTCTAGGAATGATAGGTCAGTATCGCGCATCTCAGGCAGAAAAGGAGAGGTTGGAAATGACTCACTCCTGCGAGCTCGAGAACTTCAGCAGTCAGATATTCGAGGACTGCAGTAACATAGACGGCAGCCTTGGCTCCAACGCGCATCTTGTTCTGGGTGTTGTTCTTCAAGAAACGCTTGACACGACCGCAGGGGAACTGGAAAAAATGTCATATTAGCATTTCTGACATTCTACGCGCCTGAAAGTCGATTTGTGGTTGTTTGGAGGTATTCGAGGTCTGTTGTTGTGGGTGGCTGGGGTCAAGTATTCTGTGTCTTGGATTTGTTGATATGCCAGGCGCGTCGGAACTCGCAGGATTAGAGGTATCTGTATGGCAAAATCGAAGCTTCATAAAGCTGGAATAGGGCGCAGCGCATCGTAAGCCATCCCATAATCCTCATTTCCGTCCATTTTGCCGTTGTTTATGTGGATGACGCGACACTGCGGGGTGAAGATATCGTCGGATCCACCATCGAACCAGACCTCGGAATCCCTCCAAACGACCTGCGATGCCTCTGCAGATGCTGAATAGAGCTTTGCGCAATACTAACCTGGAGTCCTGCCTTGCTGGAGTGGCTCTGCTGCTTCTTTCCACTATCGTGGCCGCTCTTCCCTCCGGAGCTCTTTCCACCAGATGATTTTCCCTTTCCGCCGGCCATTGTAGATACTTTTCGAAAAGTAGTTGGTGATTTGTTTTGGTTTCGGGGGGTGAAAGTTTGATGTTTGTTGTTGGATGAAGAGGCGATGAGAAGGATGTTTGGTTAGCAAGCAAGACTTCCTGTAGGCGCGTTGTGAAGATATGCGCTAGCGTCGAGCCTGAGGATGCGCAAGCGAGCCGCCTCTTGGGGGAATTCTGGCTGTGAGAGGGGGGGGAAGAGTCGTCAACCACCTCCATTTTCGACCCAAGGAATATAGAAAAGATAGCAAACGATAGAATGAGACTGGAGGATCGTGTATATCCAAGTAGAAAGAGACCAAAAGCGTAGATGGTGGAGAGACAGAGAGATATATGGAGAGGTCACCACCCATAAGGAAGGTTTGGGGCGGTGGTAGCACTGACAACCTCCACCCCAACTCCAAAAAGATGGCGAGTAACTTACCTGTGACGTATTCTGAAGCTGTCCCCATCAAGACTGTAGCCATGGAGAGTTGTTCGATATTGAATGCGTGGTTGTTGGTGGAAGTTGTCGTTGCTCCTAAGTGCAGCTCCAGATATTTTGGCGGATGCTGCCTCAGTCCTCAGCAGTCACATGACCATGATGCCAAGGCGGAGGGTTTTCTCCTTGTCCTCGTCGACGTATTTCTCTTCGATCTGTGGCGTCAAACTTTGCAAATGACTACGGACGATCGACGATGATATTCAGTCTTTGACATCTTGATTGCCTTCTTCCGTTGCGAATCTGGATCTATTGTGTTGCTTCGGGATCTCTTCCGCTGTCTACCAATCCTGGACGATCGAATTCAGGTTGACCACTTTCCAATGGCTGCGTGATTCCAAGTATCGCGATGGCCTCCAGTAGCAGGCCGCCTGTTGCATCTTTACTTCGTTAGTCGTATGCTATTAACCTGATGCTTTCAATGGATGATCTCGGAGATATTCCGACTTCTCATAGGTTCCTCTCCTTCATGGATCCACTTCGCTGTCTCGTTCTCTGGCTCTTTCTGATCTTCTTTCTCTCTTGCCTTTCTTAACATTTTCTTCTTTTGCACTTTGGAGTGCCTGTCTCTCAGAACTTGGAATACTTTCTGGCAGTATTTCTGCCTCTATTTCATACATTCGCCTCTTGATTGCATGCTTCTTCGTAAGCTATTTTGTCTCCGAGCAGTCTTTAGCACTCCTGAAGTCGCACTCGATACACGCAAAATCAGGTTGGACATATTCGACGGGATCCCGTGTGACGAAGTTTGTTCCGCCGCAAGCTTGTATCAAAGTTGGAGGCCGTACAGAGCTCGAAGACTCGAAGACGAGGTGATATCCCAGGGTATTCCACCAGAAGGATTCAAACCGGGCTCCCGGAGTCGGAGAGAATCTCTTCAAGGTGCTCGAAATTTCCTTTTCTCGTCAACTATGGGCAAGATGGTCTGGAAAATACAAGTCCTACTCTTGGAGAATTCTGTTGTGGTATTCTTATAACGCTAGCTCACTGGATATCATGGCCTGACTCCAAGATCCCCTCCCAAGCCAGCTTGCTAAAAGATGATGCAGACACCAGGTCCTACAAAGATTTATCTTCCATAATTCACTCTCGAGGCCGTGAGGCACAAAAGAACTCATAAAAACGACAATTATCCGAAGAGACTCCCGCCAATCCGCCACATCCGCTCTATCCAGCCTAACCCTCAAGTCCCCCGAATTATCAACGTCAAAACCACTAATCCCCATCAACACCGTCGGCGTCGTCTTCACTTTGGTCTTCTGCTCTGGAAACAACTCGATCCCCTTCATCCCCCTCTTACTCATCGGACTTCCTCTCAGTCCGCCACCAAGAATCCCACTCCACACCCACACACACTCACTCTTCGGCGAGTATGCAATCCAAGTAACGCCAACGCCGTACACGCAACTCTCGTTCCAGGTATTGACATTTAGCATGAACCCGGTAGTCGAAACATGCGATGCCGTAACGTTTACGCACCATTTCGTGCTACTGCTCATATCCAGCCTATTCAACCAGACTACCACGACCGGCGGACACACATACTCTCTGAAGAAGCGGATTCGGCAATTCTTCGTTCCGGGCAGGGGATCGGGATTCATATCGATCTGATGCGTTCCCCAATCCATGCCGAAGACCTGCGATGTCGTGCACGACACTTTCAGATACGTTGCCCCGATCGAGTATTCGCTCGTCCCTGCCCATGCTGACGCTTTGGCTACAGTACCTTTGTCGGAGGAGGAAGACGTGGAGAGCTCTAGGCGAATGTCGGCGGTGTTCTTCTCCCAAATGTCCCAGAAGCCGAGGACGACTGTGTCGGTGTAGTTACGGGAGTTGGGTATTGTGGCGGTCGGAATCCAGTGCGTGAGTCCCAGGGTGCCGCCAGCTAGCATTCCGGTCCTGCTTGCTGGTGTTGTTGGTGATGAGAAGTATGGAGGAGAGAGATCCCTTGATGGGGAGGGGTAACCACGGTTTCGAGCCGGGATGTCTTGTTCGGCGTAATTTGCGTGATGGGCTGTGTTGTTGATAAGTTACTTTTCGGCTAGCTTCTACGGATGTTCTTGTCTTTGACAATTGTATATGCAAGTGGCGAACTTACTTCTCAATCCACTCCCAGGAAGCGGGAGGTTCTTCCTCGCATTCCAGCCTTGCGGCGTCATTCTAGTATACGCCGACGCCATGATTCTCGATCTGTCGATCAATGTCTTGATACTTCAATCAAGCAAGCAACCGGGGAAGCGGCCAGCAAGACATATATTCGCCACCAGCCTCTCTCAAATCCGATGCGTCCATCCACCAAGAGGATAAACCATCCCTTCATAATTCTCCATCCAATCTCATTCAACCACTCACACTTAACTCCCTTCCCGCCTCACCTTTCTCCATCCCGTGCCCATCTTCACGTTCTGACCGTTTTCCATCTGCAAGGGATGAAAGTCGCTGCAGAACTGATTGGCGAACCCAGATCGACGAATCAGCGAGAGGCTATTCTTAGCATCCAACAACAACAAAAGCAAATTCGGGACACCAACACCTCCACATTCCACGTCCTGCAGAGAACCGGTGATGTCTTGCATGGAAGGATCTTGATACGAGGGTCTCACGACAGTGAGGCGGAAGGTCAAAGAGAAGAAGTTTTGGTTGGAGATGTGGGGTTGAGAATTGACGAGACTCCAAGCGTCCATTGTTGTTCTCGGGTAGGAACTGGATAGAGCGTCGGATGATGCACTGGGCGCGCTGAGTGTTTTAGGCGTAGCAAACCCGTGCAATGGATGGACGTTCTTCTCGTTCTGCAAAGTGCAAAAGCCAAGGGTCAGAGATATCACGGTCGAGAACCGAAATATGAGTATGACGGACTTTCGTTAGCATGCACACACTTTGCAAACTGGCAGCGGCCCCCTTGCTTCATAAGGCTTCAGGCAAAGACCTCTGACGAGACTTAGGCATTGGGCGTACGGTACTTCAACCAAACCAACATGTCCGCAACATTGTAGCTGATCCTAACGCTCGTAGCTCGATCATCTCATTGCAATTCGCTACGAAACCACGCTGGTGTTTGATGAGACTTTGGGTAGATATTTTGAGCTCCATACGTACTATGCATTTGAACTCATTTCCCTAAGGGGCAGCTTACAAGCAGTAACCGAAATCCCAAGATATCAAGAGTGAAACCCGGACTCATGAACAGCACACCCCGAAAATGCCTCTCAAAATACCAACAACAAACTTCTACCTTCACTTAGCTGTTGTAGACGGCAACATAGTCGACATACATCGGCCTCGAATCGACGGTCGAAGCAACCGGCGTTGCACTTCCATACCGATTGTTTGGGAACGCACCACCAATCGCCAAATTCAGCAAGATGAAATGTCCCTGATGAACAGCTTGATTCCAAGTCTGCGTCCCAACAGTACCTTCAGACACAGAATGGAACAGTACGTCGTCTACGTACCACCGCAAGACCTCAGGTGTCACCGTCCTATCAACTTCAATCGTATAGACATGGAAATTGCCCTGGCATGGGCTATTAGGACATGCACGGTTTCCTAAATAGGCAAGAGTCAGTATTACCTCACATACCATCTCATCTCATCCACAAGACAAGATTCAAAGAAGTTGGAATCGGAATAACAAACCAGCAATCCCATCCGTCTCCCCACACGGCCCCCCAGGATTTACACCACAATGCAACACCCCCCACACCGAATCAATCCCATTCACGTTCTCCATAATATCAAACTCGCCCACACTCGGCCAGTTCTGATAATTCCCACGATAATTGCTACCCAAGGTCCAGAACGCAGGCCAATACCCGATCGCTTCGGCTCCTTTCACGTCGGGCATCAGGATCCGAGCTTGAATGCGCATCTTGCCGCCTTCTTGGGCCATGAAGTTCGTGCGTTGGGTTTCGATACGCGCGGATGTCCAGATACCGGTGGCGCGGTTGAGGAGGGGTGTTATTTGGAGGACGCCGTCGCCGGTTAGCTGGTGGGGGTATTAGTTTTTACTTCTCTGGATTTCGTCACGTTTTTTTCGAGCTGGGATTCTGGGGCCTCCAGAAATAAATGGACCTTAACTTACGCGTAAATTGTTCGGGCTACTGGTGTACGTTTGGATCTCTCCTGTACCCCAATTCGCTGGACCTCCAGGGTAGGAAGTGCCGGTGTCAATGAGCCAATTGTTGGTTGAGGGGAGACTGTTGGCGGTGCCGATGAAGTCTTCGGCCCATGTGAGAGTGAATCCGGAGATGGTGGGCGGTGCGGCATTGATGGTGGAGAGGAGAGAGAGGAAAATGGTAAGCCTTTGATGAGTATACATCGTGAGCTGGAGGGCGAATTGAGACGAATTGGGGACGAAGAAGGTGCGAAAACAGAAGAAGAGAAGGTTGAAGATTACTTTGCGAACTCTAACAGTTTGCCGAAAACTCCAGTGTTGCAGGACATTGGGTCGATTTATGTTCTTCACTTCTCAACCTTCCCAGCACAAAATGGCGTTGGGCGAAGCACGTAGAACGAAAGCAGATACATCTCCGGTCTTCACCAGAGAGTTCAACCTCCCCAGAAGTTCCTTTCGGGCCTTCCTATCCACCTTGAACAATCCCATGATCTGAAGAAGTCAACCCCTCCCCCGAAAGGCCCCTCGTCAACAGGCCCACAAAGGCAAAGTGAAGCTATCGCGGTCTTATACCGGCGTCCATCGAGTATGTTGTGCATGCGAACTAGGCTCGGACACTCTTTCTGGATGTCCTCCGTTCTTGTACCAACACCATTCTGAACTTTATATGAACTCAAGTGCTTCTGCGGACCGATTTGACTCGTTCGTAATCCTTTAATTCGAGGAACAATTCTAGATCCCCCTCCTTCCTCTTTAGTCATGCCCCCAAGCGCTGTCAATTTCTCGCTTGCGGATAATTTCAAGTTGTGGAGGAGGACCCTGCAATTTGGAGCCACCCATGCAAAAAGTTCTTGGGCCGAGGTGGTGTCAGCCTAGATGACAAGAGTCGTTCTTGGCATGAGAAATAAAGTCTGTATGCTCGGAGTTCTTCGATGTAGGTGTCGACGCCTTCACATGTTGTGGTGTGTGAAGCGCTTGCCTGGAAGTTTTGCCGTAAATCCGGTGGATTCATGAGGACACTTGAAGGTTGCGACTGGTTGTTCATAGGTGACTACGAGCCATGCTTTCGCACATGCATAGCAGCAGTGACTGGGAAACAGTTCTCGGGCGAAGTTGAACTTTGTGAGATGTAGTTATAGAAAACAACATGATAATCCATTGCAATTGTATTTCTGAACAATTGAGGAGAATTTGTATCGAGAGAAAGCCAATCTGGCGAGATGTCTGAGGTAGCAAAGATCACTCAGAAAGACTGCCGCGATCTCTCAGAGCTTGGACGAGAGCTAAGTGTATAGTGAAACGGATTTGAGATCCATGAATATGGAGATGGGCAGTATGGAGATCAGCCCCATGCTTATGTGAGAGATCCATGTAAGAAGTATGATCACACGTGACCATGCCTTACCTCCAATCCAAGAGCGATTCGTGTTGCGTTGCGTCGGCGAAGGGGTGCCTTGCCTTGGGAGATTGAACTTTCATTTTCAGTCGATCAGGCAAGAGTGTAGGGTTTCGAAGTCAGATCATTAAACCCAGGATTGACTCATCGACCAATCTCCCCAGCCGAAGTCGAAATTCTGGAAGTCAAATTCATCAACGGACATCTACAATAGATCAGCTCACAGTCCCTGGATTCATTCTTCGTTCAATCACTCACCGCATTGAAATCATTTGTGGATTGCATCCCACCATTTTGAAGTACCACCGAGTTCCAGCTTTCTCCTGGTGCTGTTGGTGCGGAAATCTTCTTAGTGGCGTCAGTACTCTCCACGTTGCATTCAACACTATGTGACTTGACTGACCTTTCCAGATGGAATCTGCTGAGCTTGTATTCCCGGAAGAGCTCTTCTGCATGCCGTCAGAACTCTCTCGGCACCTCTCTGCATCACTTCTCTCATCTCCTCAGTCGTGCCCTCAGCTCGAACACTCTGTAACACCACACTTAGGGGAAGTATATCTTTCAGATCGCTGCCGAAATCTCCAAGTCTGGTTAGTAGACTATGCAAAGTGTTCTCGACTACACGTGTCAGACCGTGCTTTGTCTGGGGGAATGAGTCTTCTGGGTATGCTGCATCATTAGACGTTGGCGTAGATCCAAAAGGAGGGGCGTGATCGAAAGATCTAATCTGGTGGCAAACAAGCAAAGCAGCCTGAATGATGTCGTTCTTGTACAATATGTGGAAGAGATTGAGGTAATCTCTGGATTTGACGATACTCAGATCGGCGATGGCAGGGTCCAGAGCATCGAGATGTGACAGCATCGCGAGTGAACATCGCAAAGCTCCCTTTTGTGCCTCTGGGAATCGGTGGCTTTGCTGGCTGAAGACGACAGTCCGATACAATGCGAGCAAGGGCCGACGAATTGACATATCCAGCATGATGCTAGCAAATAATCTATCAATCCGCTTGTTATTGATGTTCGCCCCAACAGTAGAACCTCGATATTGCTGAGGCAACGAGCGAAGTGCCTTCTCTAAGACATTGGCATGGGAAACGAGCGCTGGTGCATCCTGGTCCACATTCAGATTGCTACCGAGCCAGTTGGTGATGTTGAGTCTATCTTTCAATGATGCCGATAGAGCGATTTGTGGCATAGCAGTCGTCCAAGTATATTCCGACTTCCCTGCAGGATAGTCAGGCATTCCGGCTGTGAGTTCACTATCGTCAACATTTATCAAGGATTTGATGTTCCAATTGGAAGATGTTACAGCTGCTGGCATTCCAGCAGCAAGAGAAAATTGCATGTCGAGCTCTACCAGAGTCGTCCACAGCTTTCTGCGCATTTCCTTGGTCAACTTCGACATTTCTGGGTATGCCTCGGGATCTTGATGAAGGCCCATGCTCATAGCACGTCGAACGAGTGCAGCAGAATCCATCCAAAGAACCTGTGTACTACACAAGTTGACTTGCTGGGAAAGAAGGAGCAAAGTTCGAGTCTGAAGTGTGTGGATACAAATGTTTGCCTTTCCAGTTAAGCTCTCCAACCATCCCTTGGCCAATCGAGTATTCTGAGTAATTTGGTCCTGGGTAATTCGGCCTGTCGTAGAGTTCTTGAAATCTGGATCGTCTAAGTGACTGACAATCGTTGTAGCCACCATAATCTGTGGCAGTACCCAGTCGCCTAGGTGTGAAGGGATACTTGGAGCCCCTGATGTCTGAGCAGCGGCAACCTCTTCGCACTCTTTCGAAAATGTCGGGATATGTAAGACACGTTGGATCGTTTCCCAGTTATGAAAAAGTCTGGTCTGAAGAGCTCCATAAAGCCAACCCTCTGGCACAGCCCGGAACATCTCAGTCGTCAGATGTTCTCGTTCGAAAGTCGTAAGGACAGTCTTCGACTGCTTTGGGACAAGAGCTTTCTGATACTTGGACAGTTCTCGCATAATTCCGACCATGTCTGGGTCATTGAAGCCATTGGTGATGAACTTTTTAGATTCTTCAAACTGTTTTGAGAGTTAGCTGGCAGCGTGAGAAGAATGTATGAGGAGCACCCACGTGATCCATTACTTTCATCTTGTCTCCCGGAGCCACATATCGTGTCCGCTGGCCTTTGATATTGATTCGTCCCAAAGTTGAAGACGAGGCATACGAGGTTGCTCCCAAGGCTGACTGGGATCTCCCATCGGGAAGCCGTGTTGAGCCGGTGCTTGGTGACTGTGGTCCATGACCTGGTCCACCCATCGCCTCGCCAATCCTCACCATCTTCTCCAGTACACTCATACTGCCTCCACCATTCATTCCTGCACCCGAATTGCTTGCTTTTGCTTTCTTCGCGGCGGGCATATCTTCCTCTCTGTCCCATGGCTCCCACCCATCCCTGTACGAGCAATCACTTCCGCTCTTTCCCCCTTTCTTACAGCTTCCGCACGGAAACTCACGATCACATCTTAATTTCTTACTTCGACATCTCTCGCAAGATTTGGTTGGTCTTGTCCGAGTACGTTTGGCTTGCCCCGCCGCACTTCCGGAAGCACTGCCGGTGTTCCCACGATCTGGGCTAGGCAAGCCATCATGGCTAGGTGTATTTGGCAGATAATTTGACGGCTGTGGAGTTGGATTGTGGGTAGTTGATGAGAAATATGCATTTGGCGTATGTCCATCATGAGTGCGTGGATTTTCCGGTGTAGACGAATGAGCCGGAGATGGCTGCATCTGGTGTTGAGGTCGAAAGTGAGGGCGGTATGCAGCTTCTTGAATTGCTGCTGCTTGGCTGACTAACTGGCGATTCGACGCCACTGTCTGAGTGTAGAGATCTGTGAGTATCTGGCCAACTTCGGCGTCTGGCATTTTTCATGGAATCTTGACCACTCTGGAGATTCTCGGCTTTGGATGTAGACTGATCGGACGCCGCCACGGACCGGTGGACGATCTCCTCAAGGCGCCGGCTTTGAGCTTTGGAGAATGCTAAGTTGTTTGTATCGATCTTCCAAGCCAAGGCAAGGCGTTTCTCGTTCTTTCGTGCAAACAGAGTTGGGAACTTGATGTTCGGGGTGAGATGTGAGATGTTATGTCCCGAGGATTTCGGTCTCCGGATGTCCGAACGGACTTCATTTCCGATTACGTAAGTCGCTCCACGTGATGTCAGGCAAGAACGGGCACGGGAATGTATCGGACCAAGAAGGTTGAAAAGATGGTTTCTTTCCCCAGACCATATTCTTGGTGGGGCGCATTGAAACTTTCTCGAATTTCAATCCCGTGGTGTTTTGTTTGAGTTGTGGACAGAAGGAAAGACACTGTTTAAGCGAGACCCTCTCCTTTAGCAGCCAATGTCGCCGAAGCTTGTTTCAACTGATCAGGACGATACCGGGAAAACATTCTATGAGGCCAAAAACATCACGTGGTCGTTCTTGTTACACAATACGGTCGTTGAGTAGGGGGTGTCGCCATCAGGATGTGAGCATCAAAGTTGTATCGAAGTGATTACGAGGAAAAGTCACAGATGAGGATTCATACTGCACAATCGAACCACCTTCACTTGTCTTTTCCATTAATCGCAAGTTTTAGTCTATTGAATGCGCCCATGAAGTCAAATTCGTCAGGACAGAGATACCCTTTGCCATCTTTACGCCGTGATATTGTACTGCAAAAGATCGCTGATCAAGTTTTGCTTCTTGAGCACAAACGTCCCGATGACCTTGGGAATATAATATGGCCAAGCATCCTCGATCTGCTTCAAGACACCCCACGACTGCTCGCCATTGACATTGTATGTCTTCGATCTGATGAAGCTAGTCGTATTAATGGAATTGTAGAGCATCGGCGTGGTGAAGGGAACCGAAGCCAGCATCTCTGCTGTTTCGATACCATCTGCCCCATAGACCGCGCTGTAGCCAACACCAGCCCAGATAGTGACTGCTCCTGCATTGACGGCGTAGGTTCGTACGGCACCAGCATTTACCTCGAGGGTTTCCCAGGATAGAGCATTTGGGTCCTTGGCATCTGGTGTATATGGTGCCGCGGCGATGTGGATATGCTCTGCTTGTGCGAGCAGTGGGAAGACCTCAGTAGGTCGGAAGTGCCTATAGAAGTCATTAGTTTGTTCGTGCGGAGAAAATTCCGGAACTTACTCCCAGCATTCAAGAATTCCCCAGCGTCCATACGGCGTGTCAATAACTCTGAGTCCTTCCATGGTCCCATCGCTCCAGATATCTCTTTCGCCGCCCGATGGTCGAACTTTCTGACGGTGAAGTAATACTTCTCCGTAGTTGGATATGATAGCCTGAGCCATGTAGATAGATTCTGCGGTCCTCTCGGAAAAAGCAAGGGCAAGGTAGATGTTGTTCGTCTTGGCAGCTGCTAGGAGGCGACTCCAGTGAGGACCAGGAACAGTCATGGAGTTGTCGATGTATTCCTCCACATGGTCCACGATCCATTTTGGGTTATTACCGACTGGATATCTGGAATAAAATTAGTCAGGGATACGAGAGTAGTATGCTGAAGACAAACATACCCTGGAAACCATAACTCTGGGAACACAATAAGGTTAGCGCCATTTTGGGCAGCTTCTTCGATGAAAGCCTCAGCATCTGTGACTGTAGCATTCAGATCAAAGTTCAAGCCAGTATAATTTCTGTTGAGCAACGGCAATGGGAAACCTGGAGGTGGTGCTCTGACGAGAGCAACTGTCAGGTTGTTGTAATCTGTCGTTGTGAGGTTGTCGCATGTCGTAGCCACAGCGCTGCCGACGACCGTAAAAGCCAGGAGAATCTTGAGTAAAAGCATGTTGGCAGTTTGCGTTATCTCGGAGAAAGCTGGCTGCTGTCCTTGGAACTCAAGGGAAAGGCCTGGGTTATATACCCCATTTTGAGCACGCCCTCACAGTCCCAAGCTTCAGAACTTGCACCTTGCTGAAAGAAAATTTGCAATCTTTGCGGGATCTGCGAGTTCGGGATCCCAAAGATAATGAATGATACGGCGATGACTGAGAAGAATGCACAATAAAACAATCCTGTGCGCCGGCTAGCTATCATGCTCAGCCAAGAGATACCACCGTTGAACGCTGCTCAATATTTTGCTGCTGGTCGGATATGTGGCTTTTTGACAGGGATATCATGGCGTAGCTAGAGGATGGATGGATCGTGGAAATAAAGCTTATGTCAAATCCATAACGTGCAAACGTGAATAATTCAGCGGTCTGGCCTTGGTCTAGTTTTGTTCCATGGCAATTTTGCACTTTGCAAGCACGAACAGTGGATCATTTGAAGACCATAATCGCTGCCTTCTCCAGGTTGAGGTTATACTAGCCTGCCGATAGACTGTTATCAGCTGCGGATGTCTCTTCTCCGCACAAGATAAGATGCGAGTCATTGTTTTGGCTGCTTATGTAAGGCCGAATAGTCTCGCTTGGCAAGATGCCTGATGGAAAATACTTTAACTGGTAAGCTTGCCGAAGGGAGATCGTGGGAGAATCGTAAACCTCGCATGTTGTCATGCAGAGCTCGTAATGGGTCGGACTTTGACTGGAGAGCAGCAGAGCACGCGCTAAGGCATTATCACGACCGCTGGTCTCACCTGTGCCGATTGACCATCGTCGTCGTCCAGCACAGCACAGCACGATCGGCAATGGGTAACATTCTTCCAGGCAATTTAGAAACAATACAGACCGTACACCTGTGGTCATGGAAGATACTGGAGGACTATCATCACTTAGAACTACAACGGCCTGCAATGAATGTCGCAAAAATAAGCGGAAGGTTTGCAGTGATGAACGTCTGTGGATTTTGGCCGAACTGACTTGCGGAAGTGTGATGGTGGCAAGCCAGCATGTGGCCTTTGCCAGAAAGGGAGCAGGACTTGCTCATATGTCTTAGAGGGTCGCAAGAAGAAGTCAGTGTATCTTGTTCGTCAGAAGGTATTTTGCTCATTGATCGTAGACGGAAACACTTTGACGATGCGTACGTCAAGGAGCTGGAGGAGCAGGTGAAGACTCTTACACGCTTGGTGGATGCGAACAATATTCGTGCTATGAACACAGACGATGCTAGTGGAAGCCACACTGATCCAATACCTGAGTATCCAGCGCAGCATAGTGGTTGAGAAATCTTCTCACTCGCATCATGGGAACGAGCTGACATATCAGATAGAAATCCAGAATCAAAGATCGTTTGGTCAAACTTCCTCACCTAGCGACGACGATGTGGCTATTGATGCACGTTCATCGGATGCTATGGAAGAATTGGGTTCCATGATGCTGAAGCTTGACTTGAGGGATGAAGGCGAGCCAAACTTCACGATCGCCACAACCGAGACTCAAACTACTGTCAACAGGGAATCTCTCGGATCTATAGACAGTCCACATTTGTTGAAGCCGCCTGACCGCCTCGATATTCCGGCAAGATTATCCGATCTAGCACTCAAGCGGCACCTCGTCGAGAAATTTTGTGCATATTTTAATCGTTTCCATCAGGTAGTGAGTGTTGACGAGACATCTGCTATGATCGTACAAGATTGGTCACTTCTCCCTGAGGACATGCTCTTTCGAAATCTTGCTATATTAGCTATAGGTGCTTTGTACTCCGATGCTCCAGACTCGAGGTCTTCGGGTCAATCTGCAGTGGATATTGCGGAAAGCTTGGTGTTAAGGTGTTTAAAGTTTACCGCGACTCCTTTGACGGTGCAGGGTTTGACCCTCATGTCGTGGTTTTATTTGATGCTTGGCATTGATATGGCGAGCTGGAACCTCAATTGTAAGTCTTGATCAAATATCTCATTCATAGTGACCGCTCACGAATGTCCACAGCAAGTGCTACCGGTCTCGTATTACGACTAGGGCTACATGTCACAGCATTGACTGGTGGAAATTATGGACCAAATGGTGCCGAGCAGCGTGAGAATTATCATCTTCGCGTGAGAACGTTCTGGTGCTACTTTTCCATCGATCGGTGAGGCATTGACCACTACACCGCTGAGATTCGAGACTGAGCCTCAAGATTATAAAGCTGACATCACACTGCATATAGAATCATCACAGCCGTCCTGGGCATGAATTGTACAATTCCGTGGCAGCGTGTCAGAGTCAATGCTTTCACCATTATCACCGCAAATGGAGGGACCTTAGATGAACTCGCATTCAGCCGCCATGGAGAGCTATGGCACCTTTGGGACTCATTCATGGATCAGATGTAGGGAAAAAGAATCGCCAATTACCACTGACGTGCCTACTAACAGATCTAAGGTATGCTTTCGACTGGAAGAATATGACGATGTCAGGCAAACAATCCTTGATGTCACGATCCTACAAAGCTCTATTGGTCTTCTACGGAGACTCGCACTCGGATCTTCGACGTGCTCCTGTAAATGCGTCTGACAGCGTGATATGTTTTCAAATAGCATATCACGTAGCGGTGCTCCTCGTTCATAGGCCGTTTCTTGGAGACGCCGACGGTAGCCAGACACGTATACTGGCACTGAGGGGGGCGACCGCCGCTGCAATGGCAATCTGTCGTATCCTTCGTGAATTTCGGCGAAAGTGCCCGCTGTCCTCACTTCCTCCCCAAGTCATGAATTACGTTGTTTGTGCAGCAGTTATCCACCTCCTCAATGCAACTTCTGGTCGAACAGGTCTGGGACGACGCTCCGCTGGGAATCTGAAGATATGCATGGACACACTGGTTGCAGTAGGTGAGCGGTGGGATGCGAGGAAAAATACGTCAATAAGATTTATCAGGAAGCTTGCCCACAAGTGGAAGGTTGTCTGGGCTTTGCCTTTACAATTTTCCGCTCCATTAGAAGAGAGCGAACCTGTATCTGGGATGGAATCTGCCACGGAGAAAGAGGATGGTCACGATGCTAGATGCATACCACAGCCTCGAGAGGCAAGTCTCTTTGCCTTCCCAGACACTATTGAATTTCCGTTCGACCACCTCAATACACTTCCTGAGGAAGATGACATCTCGGCACTTGACTGGCTATATGCTGGACAGTTCCACGACAACGAGACAATTTCACCAGTTGCCGCCCCCATCAATTCCATGGACCACAACAACTGATGGGAGATTGCCTACTGTTACCCGGCTCTTTGGAATATGGACAATATCAAAGTTGTCCTTGAGTGAAATTGCAGCAAAATTCAGTACGACACATTGCTCGCATCAAATATACTGTAAGTTCAGGGATACTTTGATGTCTCCACGCACGAGGTTTTTTGGGGGCCGAATCGCTAATATTGCTGTTATTTGGTCAGCTCCATAGCATATTGAAATGAAAGAGGGCAAAATGTCTGTTAAAACGAGACAGGGGGTAATGATGGGGTTACATGCATTTCACGTGATGCGTGAGTGAGATTCGGGCTGGCCTTTTCGCTGAGATGCGACATCGCGAGTCATTTGGAAGCGCCGAACATTGGCACCTATCAACGCCAATCTCGAAGCCAACTTGAAGTATCGATATGTCAGAGAGCTGCAGCTCGAAAGTTCTCGGCTTGACTTGAGGTTGACGCCACAATATCACGGTCACAAATATGGAGTCCCTACCAGTCGAGCTCGTATGTTACCTTTATCGCTGCCCGCACGACCCAAAATGTACCCTCTGACCTCTCTAGCTCAGCTCCATCTTATCATTTATTGATGAACACCCTTCAAATTCATTGCATTCCTCCACAAGTCCGGAGACCGAGATATCAACTCTACACAGCCTCTCATTGACCAGCAAAACTCTTCACCGCCTCACTCTACACCCATCCTCTATTCTGCTTGCCACGAACGCGGGAGTACTAGACGTCTTCTACTCTTCCTAATAACGATATTGAAATATCCGATTCTAGCAAAACACGTCAAAACTCTCTCGGGGAATTCTTTCCACTGGAGTTATATGGTAGAAGCCGAAGATAATTCTCCGACTTGGAGAGGGAGGTCCCTCAATGTCGAGCTCTGGACACAAAATGACAAAGAGATCATCCAGAGGGCACTTGAGGAAGCGACGGTGACGTTGGATCTAGCGCGGTACCCCAGAAATCACAGAGGGGAAGTGGGCAGGGCAGATGAAGGGTTTGCAGAGCGCTGGCTGACGAGGATCTTCAGCTCGACGCCGAACCATACTTCTGATGCTGTCGTAGCGCTACTGCTATGTTATCTACCCAATCTCCAATCACTGAAGGTCGATACCTACAATGACGACCGACATGGTACTCGAGGCTTTACGTTCACCAATCGGGTACTGTCATTTCTCGCCAACAGTGACCGTGCGACACGTCTTCATACCATAGTTCTATCATGGAAGAACTCTCTCATCCGACCTATTCTCCTGTAGTATCTCATGACTTCGTCCTTATCGCTGAATATCAAGAGTTTCTCGTATTCATCATCCGACCACAGCAGATTTACGCAGCGGGAAAACGCAGGCCAGAAAGAACCATTATGTCACCAATTCATATCAATCTTAACATTCTTGCCAAGCTACCCGTGTCCCTGGAGAATCTGACACTAAGCATCTTACACGGCCATGGTTATAGCACGACCAAGTACTGGGCGGCCAATAGGCAGCTGCGGGGGGTTGGGGATGGTGCAGGAGGTGCGTTGAGTTCCTTGGAAAGGTTCAGGCAATTGAGGCTCCTGAGAGCGTCAGCTTACCTCGTGTTAGGAGATCCGTTGCTGTCCAGGGACGGAGAGCAGCTTTTACGTTCCTGGCAGGGAGAGGTCTGGCAGAGGGAAGGGAAGTACACCAGTCGATATCTTGGAAGTCAGGTTGCTGCCTTTTACAAATATTTGCCCAGCTGTATCGAGGTTTTGATCCTGGAAGATTGTGAGAAAGCTGTTGGAGGATTTATGAAGCAATTTCTGGAAATGCGATTCGCAGATGACACATTTGCAGCACGGCATATAAGGCTGAGGAGAGTTGAAATCAAATTGAGATATCCAAGACCCACTGCAAAATGGTCTTATGGTATTGCAGAAGAGGAAGTCTTGGAAGAAGACTGGGTAGCTGGAGACGAGCTTAGAGAGCTTGGGAAGAGGATGTGTATTGTGGTTGTGCAGAGTGTCAAAGACAATTACAGAGGGTTTCCTGACTAGGAGAAAAACATCATACAATATGGCTTCGGTCGTTCTGATGGGCATCAACACTGGCAGGGCTTTGGCTCTCATGATATATATGTTTTAGCACTTGATAATATTGATACCGAGCTGTTTTGTTACCGACAGATAATTATCGAGAAAAAATGGACGACGACCAAGTAAATAAGAGACGAGGGCATGAAGAGCAGGAGACGAGTCGTGTCTGTATCATCCTGATCCTTCATGCCGTCACATTCAAAGGTTCGTTGATACTCAGGCTCGTCAGCTCAAGTGAACAACGTAGAGGGTGGCCAGGCGCTGGAGCGAGTGACATGGGAATTAGTGGATCCCGAAGATGGCTTCTTTCCCAGGCAAGATTGGAGAACGGCCTTGACTACGATATAGTAGAGCATTATTTGGCGCGTTGGCTCTTTGAGAATCTTCATTCAAACACAGTTCGTGAGGAGAAAACAATTTCCATAGTGTTCCCAAGAATATATGCAGTATTTTGATATTTCCCACTTCAGTGGTAATAATACAGACTTCGAAATACGCAGTAAGAACCATACAGTTTCTCGTTCCAGTAGTGCTCTTTGCTGCGAAAGTCTTGTGGAATCTGGCTGACGTCTTCAAGATGTTAATAGTGACTTCTTAGTGTCATCGTTGCCCGCCGTTCTCGTGATCTCAGATGACAATACATATTACGGGAAATATGGAAGCAAAGCGACCCTTAGATGTTTACACTCTCTCATCCCCACCAAAATATCGTCGCTTACCACCCACCACCATTCCCCTGTCCAAAACAGACAGGGGACTTCTTTCGCCCCCAACACTCACCCCAAGCCTAATGTGACATCTACCACAATATTCAACTTCCCATCCAATAACTGCAACCCTTCTATTACGAGCGCGAGCCATCCATTGGTCAAGTATTTCCATCTGCTTACCTCCGATGCATTACACGCATAATCCTACCCTATTACCCGTGACCCCCATCCCATCTCACTCCTTTCCCATCGCTTCATGAAGCACACCGAGTATCACCCCCCAAAAGAGGTATATAGCTCGTCCTAACTCCCCTACCCTTAAATATCATCTCAACCACATTCCTCACATCCAAATCCAAATCCATTTTCTATCCCAATTCCAATCATAATCATAATCATCCCACCCTCCTTCACCACACCAGCTACTCTATCCCTATCACCATTTCCCTCCCGCCCCTCCCTCACAAATAAACAAACGAACCAAAATCCCTCCACCCTCAGAAGTACCTTCCAAAATCGATCCACAAAAAAAATGCCCAAACACCCCCGCCCTTCTCATCCCTCCTCACGCCGCCCCTCCGCCATCTCCCGTCACAGCTCCCTCTCCTACTCCCCCGACACCTGCGACGTGACGACGCCTCTCCTCCCGCACCACAATCTCAGCGAAGAAGAGACGCGTCGCGCCTACAGAAGAGGAAAAATCGTCGGCGTGTTTCTCGCGCTGGGTTTCTTGATCGCTCTAGCGCTATTCCTGGTTTCTATTGATGTGTGGGTTTTGGGGATTGGGAAGCGAGGATTAGGCGGAGAGGGAGGGGGAGACGGCAATGGAGGAGGAGAGGGATCGGTGACGGGGATGAAAGTTGGGATTGGAATGTTCAAGTCTAGGATTGATAGAGATATCGATCGTTCGATTGAGCGATAGCCAGGGAGGAACCTACCTAAGAAGCAATGAAATGTAATGAGTAAGTTGACTACATAATCCCCATCTCTCTCTCCCTATCCCTCACCAATTGGCTAAGGCTAGGAATAGAACAAACAAGCCTGGCACTTGAAAATCGAATCCCGCCCTTTCTAGACGTGGATGCAACAGGTCTGGGCAGATGCGGTTGTTTTGCTCAAGAGAAAGCTACATACCAGATAACCAAGGATCCATGCCAAGAAAGCGGGCGAAGTGGCGGAAAGATCAAGAGACTGCAAGTGAAGATAAAGGGGAAGCTTCCAAGGAAAAATCCTTCCGGCGGACGAGCTAGAAATGTGTTCTGACTACAGAACAGATGACTCGATGGACGGCATCGGGACAGCAGTGGATTAAATGAATTCGAGGATAATGAGGAGCTATGGTTTATGTTCACACGATCTTCATTCGTATAGAGGCTACCGGTAGCTTAGCTCGTTCGGCTGACTAGCCAGCATCCAAGGAGATAAAGACTGTTGAGAAAGGGAAAATAGGTATACAGATCGCATTACACGCTTCGAAATCGAAGCGCCACTTTCATCCAAGTCCCACCCGCTACGCAGAAGAGAACCCCCAAACGCCACACCTAACATCCGCTGTTCAGTGCTCATTTTCGTTCATCACATCAATCTCATGATATCATTAACACCCTCACATTAGCACACACTTATCCTCCCTCTCCCTCGCCGCCCCATCTCCAGTATGCCCAGCCATACCAGCTCCCCTCCCCGCCCTACCAGGAATCTGCTCCACCAGCGTCGGCCTCCTCTGTCCCCTCCCCCCAGCACCATTACCTCCAGGACTCTGCCCCTGCATTGCCGTATTCGCCGAATAAGCACTCATCCTCCTCCCACTCGCGTTCGGGCTCGCACTTGGATGAGCCGGATGTTCAGGCGGCGGGTTATACGCTGATTGTGTGGCGGCTTGTTCGTAGCTTGGCGGCGGGGCGTCGATTCCAGCTTCTGGGTCGACGGGTTGGCCTCCTGCGTTGTTGCGACGTGGTGGGATAGTGGGTCGGTTTTCTGTGCTGGAATTGGTGCCGCCTCGTTGGGAGATACTGCCGCGACCTGTTCCTGCTCCTCGACCGCGAGTTGCGCCTCCGCCGCGTTGCGTCACGGGGATGTTGTTAGATTGTGTCTGTTGGCCGCGACCTTGCTGCTCGATGTATTGCTGCGAGAGTTCTGTTTCTCGGCGACGGCGAGCGACTTCGATGCGTTCGCGTTCCTCCTCTTCTTCTTGGAGTTGCATGGCCAGTGCGAAGTCATGGTCTTCTTGTTCGGTGTTGGGGGATTGAGGAGGTGCGGATTGATGGGAGGAAGTGCTTGGGTTTGCGCGGTGGCCGAGTTGAGTGCTTTGTTGACGGCCGTTCGTCACCGGTGTCCAACCGTCTCCTGGGACAGATGTTGATGGTGTTGCAGGTGCACCACCAACAAGTCTGAAGTCACCGGAGAAGAACTCGGCGTTCTCACCGTTGACGTCGATCAGCGATTCCCAGACAACTTCTTCATGTCCGGCGTAGCCCATGTCTGTGACTAGTTGAAGGAGCTGGAGAGTATCTGGATGTCGGTAGAGCGTTGAGAAGTGGTCGTTGCGGAAGAGTATGGCCACTCCTCCTGGTGCAATCGATGTTGTAATGGTAGCCAGGCCATTCGTTGTCAATTGTGTAGCGTTGCTAGAAAAGAATGCTTTGATGGTGGCAATATCTTCCAGTCTACCTTGCTCCTCGAAACTTAGTCCCTCTCGACTCAGCTTGCTCTCCAGATCAGCCTCTTCGAACATCAAATTCTGAGCATCTTCATAAGAATTGGCAGAACGCTTGAGTGCTGCATATGCTGGTGAGTTTGGTTCGGCAAGCCACCCATGGATCAGTGGAACCGAGAATGTGCTATACAGCTTCATCTCTCTAGTCTCTTCAAAAGCACCTGGCAGGCCTTGCTCGCGTTCGCTTGGATGAACGTGTGACATTGAATTTCGAGGATCATTTGATGCTTTCGATGGTGGGTTTGGAAAGAATCGAGGATTGACGTTCATGCCGGTATGTAGCGTCAGGAGAAATTTGTACAAGTCGCTCACATCAGGTAATTCTTGAGCAGCATCGCCTCTCCGACCAGACATCAACTCATCGAAGACAGCATCTAGAAGTAATCCCAAACTAACTTGTTCTCTCGATCTTAATGTATCAACCAAAGCGGTCTCCACCTCGGCTGGCGTAGAAAGTGTCAGGGCATTGACCAAAGCGAGAAGGGGACATGGACCATTAGCATTCTGAACCAGAATCGGTGACACTCGAGGGTTTTGTGCTGCATTAACATCATGCCAACTGATTTTCTTGATCTCGTATGTCTCTCCTTTCTGTTTCCGGGCTGTCGGACTCGTCAATGACGAAGTGCTTCCTCCGGTGTTAGTGTTAATAATTGGTCTAGGAGGTTGAGGTGGTGGTTGTTCTTGTGATCTCCTAGGTGGCAATGCTGGTGCTTGCTCCTCAAGATGACTGTCAAAAATATGTCCATCTCCTCCAATCGTCCCACTTTCTTGTGCTCCTACTGGGATTGGTTCTGGCCTGGGCTGACTCATGGGCTGTTGTGCTGGCTCCGGAAGCGGCTCATGGTCGACAAGATTCCAACCTTCACCTTGATGATTCGCTTCTTCTGGGGCAAGTGGTTTTGATACAGGATTCTGTCCTAGAGGACTGCCTTGTTCGTCCCAAGCATGACGATCTTCATTCATTTGTTGTAATGCTTTCGAATTATCCGCTGGCATCTCGTGTAGAACTGGCGAAGGTTCATCTTCATCCCAAGCAGGAGATTCTGGCTCATCAATGTCGACCAAGACTGGCTGTGATGTATCGACTGGAGGAATCGGAGGAGCTGCTCTTGATGGGGGTGGAGCCGCCCAAGCATTGTTGCCCGAGTCTTCACGTTGAATTGAGGGTGTTGGTTGTTTGGTGGTATCCTTCCCATCTAGTGCAGGTTGCCATGGATTTGTACTCGGTTCAGAAACCGAGAGGTTATCAAATTGCTGTGTAGGAGCTGTATCTTCTAGATGTTAGTGATATCCGTACAAACCAATGGCCATACATACTATTAGTAGCCTGTTGACCAGGTCTTTCCTCAAATCCTCCCCAAGCCTCCGCGCTGCTCTCGTTCCCATTCGAGCTTCCCGAATTCTGTTTCTTTAGATACGGATTTGTTGTATTAGCAGACGGTCTCAACATTTCCTGCGAACTGTTTGGTGTATATCCTGGTGGCCCAACTCGTAACGACTCTGGTAATCCTGTTCCTGCTTTTCTATTATCTGCTTCCCCACCCCAAGCATTCTCGCTGTCGGATGGCGAATCTGTCTGCATCTGGTTCCTAGCATCTTCTACTCTGAATGGCAGAGGTTCGTTTGTGGATATCGGCGTGACGGGGTATGGTGCAAGACTCGAGTCTGCTGGGAGTGGCTTGCGAGTGACCATGGTGGTGGATGTGAGGATATCGTAGGATGGTATTCGATATCCCTTTGTTCTGGGAAGTTAAGATTGAACTCTCCCAGTGTTCTCTTGATCTGCTGCCTCGTTCCCAAGCTTGGGCTGTGCTGTTTCGAGTGGGAGCTATGGCGGAGGCCGAAGTCAGCTTTAAGTTCGGAGGATCCTTGGCTGTATGAAATAGAATGCGCACACTTCTGTGATCGCCAAATCCAAGCAGAATAGCTTCGCCCTTCTTCTACTGAGAAAATAGCTTCGTTGCCTGTCCCTCGTGAAGGTGTTCCCAGTTGCGAATGCGGGGACGGGTCCAATCTCGAGCTGGGACGAGGCGTTGTTGAAGATGTAGAGCTGGAACCTGGAACGCGGCTGAAAAGGTGGACAACGAGCTATGTACATTCACTTCGAGGAACAGTATATTGCGGTATTTGCCCTCGCTCCAATGCAGAGTGGTCAAGCCGCTTTTGCCTTCGCAGCGTGCGTTTGGTTGTTTTCTTTCGAGGCGTTGATGTTCGCAGTGGCTTGCTTGGTTTGGGTCAAGGTCAAGCTGGGTGAACGTCGGCCTAGAGATACGGTGGGTATGAGGTCATCCCGGACCCTGACTTGTGATAACAAGATCAGACAAGAACAAAAGCAATCAATACAATTGGACAAAACAAACAGTTGCTCGACTCGACTTGACACAGAGAAAGAGATCAAAGCATCAGAATCATCTCCGCTCTCACGATCCTTCATCACAAGAGACTACGCCGCTCAATCCAGCAGCCCAGCCACAGTCTAGATAATTGGCTAGACCGAAGCAGCGTAGCTCATCCGCTCTTCCATCTATTCGGTCTCGTGTGTCTTCACCAGCCACAATATATCCCCACTTCAACCTAAACATAGACACAGATGTGGCGGACAAAACGCGAAATGTCCAGTCGGGAGGACTCTTTGGCCAGTCGGAATGTCGGATTTACGACTTTAAAGCTTACATGCGCGAGTGAAATCTTGGCTGGCGTGGTGTTGAAAGTCAAGCCCCATATCATTCGTTTAGACGGCTTTGTTGTGCTTGCTTGTGTACGTTGTGTCTTACGCGGCCTTGGAGAAGTCTTGGATGTCTGCCTGATGTGATTTGCCAGAAGAACGATATGAGAAATGAGAGAAGACTCTTCGATGTGATCGAAAGAAGAAAGAGTACATCGACAGAGTACGCTGGACAAGCCCCCAATCTCTGGGCCTGCCAAGCACTCTCACTGACAACATCAAAGCTCTGCAAAGGCATTGTTGTCTTTTCTTGTGAACTGCTGCTGGAGGGCGGGCAAATCTTAAGCGAGCTGTCAACATGCATATGGCATATCCAGGTCGTAAACCTATTGGTGATAACTGCACCGAAAACCAATACATGCCTACGCGTTAGGCAAAGATAGCTATCTTCATATTGTGAGTTTTCGATTTGCGAAGATAAAGTCGTCGCGCCTAGGATGGGCCACCAAAGTCTCCTGCGACGACCCGGAGCAATGTTACGAGGCTCTCACATAGTTGTGTGTACGTTCAATCGGAAGGAGAAGAAGTGAAAAACTATGACCGAAGGAAATATAACAATTGAACTATTTGCAAGTGATATTATTGCCCATAGGATATCATGCTGTTTTGTATGAAAATGGACAGTCCAATAATTGGGATTGGGCCTCGCTTCGGGTCAGGCCAAATGCCCCACCAGCGAAAGGCTGAAGATTTCCTTCGGCCCAAGAAAAATATTCGACGAGGCTGTCGACCCACCAACACCATGTCTCAATGACCTCAATTCGCAGCACAACACCACCCTCTATACCCTGGTCCGCAGAATCTCAAGTTATAATCCACCATGCATTCCCTCGTCGAACCCAATGCATGGGTAGTCCTCCGCCTCCCATCAGACACCCTCAAAATCCTCCAAATAGCACCCAACACGTTCGTCTCCCACCCCTTCCTCCCACAGATTTAAAACTGACCATCACCCTACAGTATCGTCTCCCTAGGCAAATACGGCACCTTTTCATCGAACCTCCTCCTGGGCCGACCCTACAACAAAACCTACGAACTCCTCGACCGTGCCGCCGGCCAAAAAGACTCCGATCTACGAATCGTGCCCGCAGCAGAACTCCACGCCGACACGATAGCAGAAGAGCAAGCTGCCGCCAATTCAAGTAACAGCGTTGGAGGCAAGGATGAGAATGTCACGATTGGAGGAGACGGAGTGGAGTTCCAGCTTGTAGGGGAGAATGGCGAGGTTATCATGCGCTCGAATCGAGAGACGATCGACGATGCTGCGCAGCAGACCCTTACGATGGAAGAGATTGAGGAGTTGAAGAGGGAGGGCACGGGGGCGGGGAAGGATTTGATTGCGAAGCTTATGGCGAGTCATTTGGGGATTGAGCAGAAGACGGCGTTCAGTCTGGCGAAGTACAAGTTGTTGAAGACGAAGAAGTATCTGAGGAGGTTTACGGTTCTGCCGGTTGATGTATCGATGTTGATTAAGTGGGTGATGGAGGAGAAGGATGCGGGGAAGATTATGGAGATGAGAGAGGAGATGTGTGCCTTGGTTGGGAGTTGGGCGAATGTGCATTTCTCAGAGGGTCTGGATGGTATGATGGGAGGGCGGTGGTTGGTTGTTGATGAGACGGGAGGATTACTGGTTGCTGCTCTAGCAGAGAGGATGGGGATACTGCATCCTCCATCTCCAGATTCGTCGTCAAGTCAAAAGACTGCTCAGACCTCAGAAGGAGACCAAGCACCCGAAGCAGAAGAAGAGTCAACAAAACCAACCTACCACGACCCACCCCTCGCAACCTCCAACACTCTAACCCTCATCCACAACAACGCACAACCAAACCTCAGCCTCCTCAAATACTTCTCCTACGACCCCACAACCTCAACACCAACACACCCCAACCACCCTCTCGCGACCCACCTCCACCCCATCTCCTGGCTCCAACTCATCGACCCCTCCCAAGACACCACCTACTCCACCCCCATCGCCCCCCTCTCACCAACCACACTCTCATCTCTCAAATCCGGCAAACGAGGAACCTACTACCGAAAACTCCGCCGCCACAACCGCGTAACAACAATCGTAGACACCACTCTCGCCGGCGGCTTCGACGGCCTAGTAGTAGCCAGCCACATGGATCCCATCTCCATCCTCCGACACACCATCCCCTTACTTCGAGGCGGTGCACAAGTAGCCATCTATAGCCCAACAATCGAATCGCTCGTCAACCTGTCAGATGCGTATAGCACGAGCAGACGCACGGCATTCATTCAATCGCCTCCGGAATCTTTCCTCTCTCTGCCATATGCTGCGGACGAGCCATCCCAAAGACCATCCACTCCTCCCTTTCAAACTGCACAGAGCTCAGACACGAAGTCAGGGTCAAAACAACCGACCCAAGAGACCTGGCCTGGCGATGCTGACTTCCCACTTAACCCCACCCTCCTCCTCAATACAGCCGTCCAATCAGCTCGTATCAGGGAATGGCAAGTCCTACCTGGACGCACGCATCCTGTTATGACGGGACGGGGTGGTGCAGAGGGGTACCTGTTTACGGCTGTTAGAGTCATTCCTGCGCGTGGGAGGGTCGAGGCGAGAGGCAAGTTTGCGAAGAAGAGGACTGATAAGGTGGGTGTTACCGAGAAGGCGAAGGAGAAGGAGGCTGGGGAGAAGGTCAAGGTTCAGGTTGAGGTTGAGGACGTGGAAACGGGGAAAGGAGGCACAGTGATTGCGAATGGCAATGGAGATGCTGGGAAGAGAGACCCAGAAGAATCCGCGACGATGAGTCCCTCGAAACGCGTGAAACTCGATCCTCAACATCCAGACGAGATATGAACAGAAACCTACGGTACCATCAAACTTCCTCTCGCTTACCAGTACAACACCCGGACTACCAAGAACCGAAAGTCCCTCTCTCAATGCAGAACGAGAAGGGTCGATGCATACAGCCAGCGCACCACAATGTTCTCGCGAGTCCCAAATACAGGATTTGTGTGCTGCGCATGCCTTGGACTTGAGATGGAGTCCAATATTCGACGGATCAAATATGAAGAAGACAAAAGGGCGTACCCGGGTGAAGGAGAATGGAGGACAAAGTCTTCGCAACTAATCTCTCCAATTGTCCATAGAAGCCTTAGCATAGATGGAAAACACAGTCAGCCACGGATCGACTTCCGCTGCCACTTTTCACGCAGTAGACGAGAAATGAGAAAGTAAGATACAAATGCAAATGAATCCTAATGACCGAGAACGAAACCCCTTGAACTTTGTCGTGAGTGATTTGAAAAATGTTCTAACCAACCAAGTTGCTACTCTGTTCGCCGCTGTTGTGCACAGCTTTTGGCTGCTTGTGATGAATGATCACGAGAAGTTCTATTGTGCATTTCTTTTCTTTTCGTTCCTCATCATCCTACCACCAATATCTCGTCACTCACTCCGCTGCTTGTTCACCGGCTAGCCAAACCGACAGCTCCTCAGCAAAACTCCATTGCCACACTGCCTATATCATCATCTTCCCAGCAGCCCACCTCCCTTCAGTCTCCACGCTACCAATCAATCCCATCCTTCATTTATGACCCCCAAGATCCCAAGCAAGCCACCTACAAGCTCTTCCCCATAAACTTCCTCTTCGCAAAGCTCAACCACCATTTACTCGGCCTATCACTCCCATCCTCATATATCCTAGCCAGCAGACGGATGGCGAGTTCCTGTCGTACTTGCGAGAGGTATTGGCGCAGAGTTTCGGCTTCTTGGCGAGAGGTGGGTGGGTTGAACATCTAGAAGGTGGGAGGGAGGTGTTAGATTATGATTTTGTGAGAGGATGAGGGGGAAGGGTAGAGACCAGAAGTGAGGGAGGAAGGAAACGTACCTGGTTGAGAGGGAATCCTGGGTCGCCTGGGATGGAGAAGTTGGTGTCGAGTGCTATGTTTTGGACTTCCTTTTGTGCTTCTCTGTTTGAGATCTGTTAGCATGTATTCGTTGCCTTGATTCCAAAATCTGCATCTTTGATATGTGCTCCTGCCTGGATTCTTGTGCAAAATGTATCCCCGGCCAACCACTCCAGCATATACAACATGGTATGACATCGCAGCATCGAAAGCTTCCAAGACTCCAAGGTTCGCATCATATCCTCAACTCAAAGCCCCCCAATAACACACCGCAGACGCCCAAAAGCCGAACTCACTCCATCTCCAATCCCGCCCAACTCAGACCGAAATACAGCAACAGAACAGAAACAATACATACCTCCCACTCATCCCCGACCTAATCTTGCCCAAACACTCACTAACCCACAAAATTCCATAAATCAGCAACCTATCCGCCGGTCCCTGGATCTCAAAGTTGCGAAAGAATGTGTTCGCCCGGAACAGACTCAGCACCTCGTCCAGCGCATCGTAGCTCTCGGAGTCGGGTTCGGGGGAGAGGTGTGCGGGCAGCGAGGCGTCGAGTGGGAGGGTGTAGGCTGGACCGCGGACGCGGGTGCGCAGTGGGAGGAGGGGAAAGTTTCCGATGTTGGTGGATGTTGGGGGTGAGGAGTCCGGGTTGAATATGCTGTTGTAGGCCTGTGGGCGTGTGTGTTAGATGGTGGTTTGGGGGAGAGGACGGCGCGGATGGTGAGGGATTGAAGGGGAAGGCGGGGGTTTGAATTGTGTGTAAGGGTATGGGAGGGAATGGATAGAGGGGAGATACATACCGGCATGATTGTGGACTGTGGTGTTGTTCCTGTGTGAAGAGAAGTGAAGTTGGTGATGTTGACAATGGAGGGGCAGCTTTGGTCGTCAGCGCAGCGCAGCGCAGCCCACTTGCATCGCAGCCAGCCGGCTCGGGCCTTGTTTCATGCCTCGCACGTGAGGCAGCAGCAAGTTCGCTCTTGCAGGTTCCAGCTTCGACTTCACTCAACAACCTCGCTGTTTGTCAAGTATTCTAATTATTGTTCTTTTCTCTTAGAGATATGTTCCATGTAAACATCCGATTGATTTTGTCACCTAGCTTCAAGCCCGAAATGATTTCTTACTTCTGATCACGGAATACCACTTCTACGTCTTTCCACAGCAACATCGGCGATGAAAGCTTTTCTAGCCCACTCATTGTGCTAAAACTCCAACCTTTGACGTTCAGAGTTGAAGCTGCTATCGCTACTAGTCACAAGGTCATCATCGTGGAGTACAATATCCATGACGCGCTGCCGGCGAGCGTTGCTGGAGCCCAGGTCAACTTTTCACAAAATTCCAAGGCGCAAGTTTTCGATCGTGTATTGATTTGTTAGAAACTTCATGGCCATTTGATGGTTGCATCGTAGGTCATAGCAATGTGGCTTGTCCTCTGGAGATCTAGCACGACGACGGAGATGAACTTCCTTTCGCGGTATAGCTGATTGTCAACGTTTGTTACCTCTGGAGAAGTACCTTCAATATGAGCTTAGGGTGCCTCTGGAGGTCTAGCGTACAATTCTGATTCCCATTCCCATTTGCAGGTTTAGTCTTAAGTATCACGATGTAATACCTCTGGAGGTCTAGCTTCAACATACTTGCGATATGCTTCTGGGGGCCTAGCGTCATGTGGGCGAGATACCTCTGGAGGACTAGTTTCTATGCAGAGTTGAGATGCCTCTGAAGGTCTAGTTCGACCATGGATATCAGTTTGCTTCTGGAGCTCAGCTTGAAAACAGATGAGGTACCTCTGAAAGTTTAGTTTGAGTACGAAGTTGAGATGCCTCTGGAGGTCTAGTACCATCATCTAGTCGATTTGCCGCCACCCCACTTTCTGGAAATATTTATTTCAGCACTTTTCCCTTTCCTTCCCTCTCCATCACCACAACATCTATTCTCTCAATCTTTGCTTACTTGTATTTATTTGCTTCCTTTTTGCGACTGTATGCAATCGAAGACATGGGAGGCGGGTCCCCAAAGCACCAGCGATACCACCATTGACCGCTTGACCGCCGGAAATAAGCAACCTGAACCAAAGACAACACAGGTTCAACCAGCGCTCAGCACCGTGAAAGTGATCAACGATGAGAATACCAGCCAAAGAGATTTGGCTGTCTGCGACACAGACTCCTCTCCTTCAAACGCCCAGGAGCAGCGAGATGAGAAAACCTGGGACAAACCAGCAAGGTTGACCCCGAGCCAGGATGCAGATGGCTCAGTATCTTCGGCTGAAAGTGCAGAACATATCTATCCTGAGGGCGGTCTTCGTGCATGGCTGGTAGTCTTTGGCTCTGTGAGTCCATTTCCACCTACATCTTGGATTTCACAGTTGTGTTGAGAGACCATCTCGATGTCCATAACTTAAGTGGCTCATTGGAACACTTGAGATCTCCTTGTCTGAAAACGGCAGTACTGACTCCTACAGTGGTGCGGCATGTTCGCTTCTCTCGGGATAGCAAACACACTCGCCTCGTTCGAGGCCTACCTCTCACGGAATCAACTTAAATCACATTCCCCAGGCCAGATCGGGTGGATATTTTCCATCTATGCTTTCCTATCATTCTTCGGCGGAATATATATCGGCCCTCTCTTCGATGTATATGGACCCTTTTGGCTCGTGGTCCCTGGAAGTGTTCTCGTAGTCCTGGATATGTTTCTCCTCGGAATCTGCACTGGTACGTCTTTCCCCATCATGTTCAACCATTGAAGACTCACATCTACCAGAATATTGGCACTTCATCATCGTCTTCGGCGTCCTAGGCGGTCTCGGTACAGCCCTCCTCTTCACACCCTCCATCGCAGCAGTCTCCCACTTCTTCAACCGCCGCCGTGGAAACGCCACCGGCATCGCAGCAGGCGGCGCAGCCTTCGGCGGCGTCCTCTTCCCCCTTGTCCTCCAATCCCTCATCCCCAAAATCGGCTTCGCATGGTCCACCCGAGTCCTCGGCTTCATCATGCTCTTCCTAAGCATCATCGCCATCCTCCTCATTAAATCCAACATCTCGCCAACCCACAAAGCCACCTCTCCTCACCCAGACATCAAAATCCTCCGCCAGCCAGCATTTCTCATGACAGTCATCGGCTGTTTCCTCATTGAATGGGCACTGTTCGTCCCTCTGACTTACATCACAAGCTACGCCATCGAAGCAGGCCACACCGAAGCCTTCTCCTACCAAATACTCCCCATCCTCTGCGCTGGCTCCATCTTCGGTCGCTGGCTGCCCGGTCTATATTCTGACAAGATAGGTCGCTTCAACTGCTCTCTCCTCATGATCGTCCTAACTGTCATCTGCGTCTTCGGTATCTGGCTGCCCTTTGGCTCCAACAAAGCTGGTCTCGTCATCTTCGCCGTCGTATTCGGCTTTGCGACGGGGAGTAACATATCTCTTACACCCGTCTGCGTCGGCCAACTTTGCGAGACGAAAGACTATGGGAGGTACTATGCCACGTGTTATACTATTGTTAGCTTTGGGTGTTTGACTGGTGTGCCGATCGCGGGCGAGATCCTCGAGAGGTGTGGTGGTGAGTATTGGGGGCTGATTCTGTTTACTGGTATCTGCTATGTTGGGGCATTTGTGGCTTTCTATTTGGCGAGGGGCTTGGCTGCTGGTGGATGGGGGATGTGGGTGAAATATTGATTACAGGGAACAAAATTAGACTATCTATGGATTGGATGCAATTCGTCTTGTCTTTATTTACTCCCTTCTACCCCGCTCTGCTTTGGACAGGGAAGCGAGTGGTGGTCGATCAACAAAACCAACAGCTCAGAAAACCGACATAGATTTGTTTCTCAAATCATTGCTGCGCCAAATTTGACCCTACATGCACCATATAGTCGCCTCCATACATCGATAGAATTTATACCTTATTCTCTCGTGTTTGAGATCGTCACTCGTGTCCATCGCCGCCTCTTAGCTCATGCGAGTACACTCTCGCATCGAAAGGACTCCCAGGCATTTCGACGGGGCCTTTTTCTTCCCAGACCTCCGCCGTCTCTCCGACCATACCGCAAGTCCATTCCTGTCTCGCCGTTTTCCTAGCGCTTTCCATGAAAGCTTCCAGACCTCGCTCCAGCATGGCCATATCCCAACCCCTAGCCTCCATTGCTACATACGACATTCTGAAGCTCCCTAGCTCACCTTCATTCAACACGATAGGATTTGGCCGCAAATCCTTCTTCGTTGCCAAATACGTCTCAAGTTCTTCGTCCAACGCGCTTCTCCTCACTGCGACTAATGCCATTCCAAGATTTAAGTGTATCTCTTCACTACTTCGATTCTGCTCGTGTGCTTCATTGAAATAACTCAGAGCGAGCAAATGATTGTCCCGAGCAAGATGGAACAAACCTCGCGCATTATAGTAAGATGCATTGAGACATTTCTGGTACGATTTTGGATACTCGCATGTTGACCGCGCATGAACACGGAATCTATCAGAAAGGTTGCGGTTCGTCGCCCACAGTTTAAGGAGTCTCTTCAAGGGCTCATGAAAGTCCTCGTGTAGACTGACGTGCGCTGTACCGTCCGAGAAGAGAAGGACGTATTCTAATGGGTTCTGATGGTTGAGGAATATGCGCTTGTAAAACGTCAACGAGAGTGCGCCAAATGCATGCAAAGCTGGAATGTCAGACTTACGCTCACAGCAGCCCTCCTCTCGACACCAGATCCCAAGGCTCTTGTCAAGTCCGGCGGCAAGTCGCCACCCCATTCATACTTCGTCCCCTTTTTCGATAGCAGCACCCAACCCTCACTAGCATTGATCACCACGTCAAAGATCCTGCCATACGTACCCCTTCTGAAGAACCTCGCACTTCCCGTCATCAGACTCTGCAACTTCTCCTCCAAACTCCACGGCAAGTTTGCCCACCTGTATTCCCTCATCTCGCACGCATCCGCGAAGAAGCTACCTGGCCGAGGACCAAACGTAATGTTCATACTCGGCACACAGTTTCGCCTGGCTCTGCGAGCATTCTGGAGAGCGAGGGATGCCAGGTGTGGGATCTCTGCATAACTTGTGGAACATGCTTTCACGTTGCCTTCTGAGTTGAGAGTGTGCCATCGTCCGATGTGTGAGAGAGAGTCGTGACCGCGGATGTTGAAGAAGTATTTCTTCCGTGCATACTTTTTGTATTCTGCTGCGAAGGTGTCGGGAAGACCGTACCTGAACATTCGTCAGCTTTTCTCAAAACAAAATCATAGACCTGACAGCACTGACGTCTCTGTGACTGAAGGTCCGATCGGTCTTTCGGATGCAGTGAGCTCAGTGACACTGGCCAAATAGTTATTCTGGCATCCTAGAAATGCGAATTGGAAGTTGCTCGACATCTCCCTTTGCTTGCCAGCTATGCCCTTGCTCCCTCCAGATCTCAGTACATGTCTGTCTCCACTTCATGGGAATGGCGGGTGGACGTGCACGCCTTAAGGATGGGGAAATGGGAAAATGCCGCAACTGACACATCGATTCTTTGGAACTCGCGTTCATTCGCCGGGCTGCCTGTTTAGAGACGCCCGTCGCCAGCCTTGTTTTCTGCACTTTAAGTGCGGCTGAGCTTCCACCGAGATGTGATGGTGCTGCTTCGCTTAATGCTACTGGAGGCCCCTTGTCTCCACTGCCGAGCCTAGCTTTTGTTGTTTTTGTTTTTGATCTGACTAAATAACTGAGATCAGGCGAAGTGCTCTCAATGAAATCTACCAAAAGCCGGGTCCTCGCGAGCTCAAAGATTTATGAGTGGATCGATATCTATTAAACACTGAAGTTTCTCTTATACTTCTCGAGGAATGCATGATCGACAAAGTTCGGTGAGAGGAAGCCTGGTCGACAGCCTTACGCTCGAGAATTGCGCCACCAGCCTCCTTCGCGTACACCCCGCAGTTCTTGATCAACACTTCACCAATGGCAATCCTTCGCCAGTGCCACAGTTTCTGCGAGCCACTGCTCAAGGGCACAGGTCTCAAATCCTTCCATACGCGCCCGAAGAGCTATTGAAATGGATCGTTCATAATGTGACACATTCCATCTAGACCGCATGCATGTAGCTGGATCATGTTCCCAGCCTGCTCGCGTTCACCGACTGCCATTGAGCGGACTGAAGACTCAGGAGTAGTTATATGGAGCAAGACTCCCATGCCTTCTAATATCTTCCTGTGTTTTGAAGATCTTTGAACTGGGCACTGAAAATACGAAAGCCAGTTGTTTCTCATCATAATGCCTGTCAGAACTCGCGAACACTTGGCTACGAGACTCCCAACCTTGAAGCCCCAATTGAATTCGACTCCAAATCCTTTCACTCTCCTGCGAGAATTTTCACTTCACCAATGGCTCTTCTTCCTAGTAGGCCACCTTCCCATCACCTTCTACTTGCCTAATGGCAACTGATTTCTCTCAAAGGTCGGATTCCTGGCCTGGACCTGGGACGCTTTCGATTTTCACACTGTGACGCTCACTTATCCCGAGCTTGCGGACACTTTCGACAAGAAGCCATCTGAGATATCAGTAGCAATTACACTGGTTCTAATGTTCCGCCCGCTGGGTGCTGCAATCTTCGGCTTTCTGTCTGATAGATATGGGCGCAAATGGCCGTTTGTGATCAATTGCGTGTTACTGATCATCTTTGAACTTGCGACCGGTTTCTGTAACACATATAGGCAATTCTTGACCGTGCGTGCAATGTTTGGTATTGCTATGGGTGGAATTGTATGTCTCTGATATATCTTCCTAGTAGAAATCTTGTGATATCCTATGCTCTCTATATGTCTAAAGATATCAGAGGGCATAGTCTCGGGCGTTGGAATATCTCAAGCTGACCATGTCATCTTTACAGTACGGCAACGCAGCTGCAACAGCTCTTGAGGACTGTCCAGAGGAAGCACGAGGACTCATGTCGGGAGTCTACCAGTCAGGCTACCCTTTCGGATACCTGCTTGCGACTGTCTTTTGGAAGGCATTCGACGACAAGACACCGCATGGTTGGAGGCCGTTATTTTGGTTTGGAGCCGGCCCACCCGTTCTGCTCATCATATTTCGACTGTGTCTATCAGAGACTGATGCGTACAATAAGCGGCACAATTCACGAAATGAGAAAGGCACTGCTCGGGGTGCAATCGCTGAAGTCAAAATAGCAGTCAGGCTGTACTGGCAACGTTTGATCTACTTGGTGCTTTTCATGGCCGGGTTCAATTACATGGTGAGTCCGCCTATCGTTCATTTTCACTTAGCAAACATCAAACGCCGAACCGAACAGCTGACACCAGCAAGTCTCACGGCACACAGGATATCGTCGCGCTAATGCTCAAGAACAAGTACGACTTTTCAGCCACCAAAATTACACGCGTGGTTGTTGTGCTCAATGTTGGCGCGATAATCGGGGGTGCCACCATCGGCTACTGCAGCCAAATTTTCGGACGCCGTCTCTCCATAATCGTAGTGTGTATTCTCGGCGGCTCCCTCCTCTATCCTTATACCTCCACCTCTGGACCAGGCATATATGCAGCAGTCTTCTTCATGCAGTTTTTCGTGCACGGAGCTTGGGGAATCGTTCCCATCCATCTCATCGAGTTGTCGCCACCAGCTTTCAGGACATTTGTGGTGGGCACATCCTACCAACTCGGCAATCTGATCTCAGCTGCTTCGAATACCATCGAGACAACGATTGGTGAACGATATCCTTTACCAGATAGAATAGAAGATGGTGAAGTAGTCCATGTTTATGATTACAGTGTTGTCATGAGGATCTTCACTGCATGTGTTTTTGTGTATGTTATTGTCATTACCTTTCTGGGACCAGAGGAGTTGGGAAAAAGTATGATTGAGGATGACGACGATGGGAGCTCTGACGAGGGTGATGGTGGTCTTCAGGGCCAGCAGAGATCAGAGTCCGGGAACTGGGCTTAAGCGTTTGTAGCAAAAGCATCTACCCGAGTGTAAACAAGTCCGTGAGTTCTTTAAGCGAAGGGAGCAGCAGCAGAAATTCATTCGCCAGCATCAAAGCCGGGAGTACAACTTTCAGCTGGTACCAATTTTTATATGGAACAATTTCCCGAGGAACATGTCGATATTGCCAGGTGAGTCGATGTATATGTATAAAAGTCTTGGTTTGGTACCATCCCTTTGCTCTACAGGATTCCTTCGTGACTAGTGGTTGTTCTGTACCAAGAAACCCCACACGTCAGCACGGCGAGCCTAGGTGGGGCAGGGAACTAGGGACTGTATGGTACAAGATACCCGAAAATCTCATACCGACTATCCCGAATCGAGGCATTCGATCCATAAGCATACGCATCTCCAGATAAACGATTCGTTGTCGTCCTCCGGTAACCACTTTCCTCTTATAGACCACAGGACCATGGCTGTAGACAAAGTAATTCCACACTTTGGAGTCTCGAACTCTCAAGAACATCGATGCATAGAAATCGTGTATTCAAAGCCTAATCCAGCAACAGCAAAGAGGGTTCGTCGCAATTCAGAGCAAGTACCTAGGGAAATTAACTAAATTGGTCAGACTATTGACTTAGTCCCATTCCCAATCAGGATCCAATGTACAAATTTGGCTCTGCTCTTAGGCCGCTTTTCAAGCCAATATCTTCAATCAATGAATGTAATGTCATCCCGAGCATTACACATGCCACGCGGAGAATGAAGATACCCTACGGTCCTAGGCTCACACCAGAGGCCACGATGTGCATACCTTTTAGGTGTTGGAAGGTTCATAGCAGTTTAAGGCGTCCAAAGCATGCGCTTATCTGGCTTTGATGCCAATGCTGGGTAAGAACTTCCAACCTTCTTAAGCCCACTTGGGAAAGATACCAAGGATGGAGGCTCAGCAGGATCCAATCAGAGCCGATGAGTGTATCATTTGCTCTGTATGATGACCACACTGGGAACTTTGTCGTCGTGGAATCATGCCAAATGAAGCTGGGTGTTTCGGGCCTTGCACAAGCGTCGCGAATACTTCCTGAGTCAAGTGGCAATGGGCTGACGATCCTAAATCTCCACCCTATGCTGTAACATGAACGTATGTCGACAGCGAATGTCATATGGGCAATCATTAGCTCGTCACACATAATGTGGAGGGAATTGCCCTAGCACGAGCTCTGATATATAAGTTTCTTTGGAATCTACTCCGGAAGCTCAAAACTACTAACAGCGGGATTATTATTGCGATAATTTTGAAGAGCTTTGCTAATATCAATCATTATCAATTATCAAATGGCCGAAGTGGTTTCTGCGGTCACGGCGAACCTGCCGACGGCAATCTACGCAGGTGTCCAGTACACTCCAAGTCCTTTCAACACGGCGCTTGAGCCGCCCAAGTTCGACCCTGAGGAACACTTAGCCCACCACGATCATGTCAATACTCTTACTATGGATGATATCGGACTGCCAATGACCAATGGAATCTCACCTGTCGCTGTGTCAGAGCCCTTTCCACTGTTCACTTCGGAAGCCATTGACATCATGAGAGCTGAGGTTTTCACGGACGAGGTAATGAACAACTACAGCATGACATCAGATCTCATACCGATGTCAGTCCGTGGGTACGCAACAAAGTAAGTTGGAAGTTCAGTCACAGTTCGGCATTATCAGTCTAATCTGGAAAGACATGCGCCGTTCACCGAAGCAGCATGGAAGCATCCAAAAACCCTGGAGCTTATTTCGAAGATCGCAGGTATCGATCTTGTGGTGGCCATTGACTACGAGATTGCAAACGTCAATATCTCACTCCCGGCGAAGATCAAGGAGGGAAGTAGCACTGATGGGACGATTGTCGATGAAGTCCCAGTCGCCGGTTGGCACAAAGATAGCTACCCTTTCGTGTGTGTGCTCATGATGAGCGATACTGCGGGAATGATCGGAGGCGAGACGGCATTGAGGACTGGGAGCGGAGAAATCAAACTTGTTCGTGGACCATGCAAGGTTCGATACTCATACTCCAAATACATCTCGCATTCTGACCTGTCCAGGGCTCTGCTGTTGTCCTGCAAGGCCGCTACATCGAGCATCAAGCTCTACGAGCTTATGGCTCTCAAGAACGTATCACATCAATTACCAGTTTCCGACCTAAAAATCCCCTAGTTAGAGATGATACGCGACTTACTACTATCCGTCCGATATCGAACTTAGTCGACATCTACACACAAGTCGAAGACTATCAGCTAGCGAACCTCAAAGCACGGATTGATGCAGAGCTGGCAGACATGCGTCGAGATAAAAGTAATGAAAGGTATGACTGCGCTCGATTCAAGAGCTTCACCAAAGAGGCGATCCGTATCTTGCAGCATCTAGACAACGAGATCGTGGATCCAGCTTTCGTCAAGAAGGGGAGCGTCGTCGATACGATCCAGGCGGAGCTTACTGCTGGAGTCGATCCTGGCAATGCTTGAACGCTTCCCATGCATCTCATAAACTGTTTGGTAGCTCTTCTTACTGTAGCATTTTCTTCACGAAATGATTAGTGATCTTGTCTAGGTAGACTTTGGAGCCAAGCGGGAACCCCTGAGTTAAGCGAGTCCTTGTTTTGTTCATCAAGTAGACTTTTAATGAGAATATTAATGGCTTCATCTAGTATTCCATGGTCCTCAGTGATTATGTCGCTCATTGTGTCATAGTAAACCACTTCTTTGACTAGGTAAGTGACTGGACCTAGCAAAGTCGAAAGCGTCAGGTCGAGAAGCTGAGAGTGTCCAGGCTCGGGAGCATTGCCGAATGCGCCGAAGAGTTGACAATCTTAGATGTAAGGGCGCCCAGTGCTAGATTGAAGAAGCTGGTGGAGAACATACGATCATCAAAGGGACCAAGTGTATGTTGAGGTAATTTCCCTTTTCAATAAACTGTGACACACACATAACGGCATTACCAATTCCTGCGACAATCAGAAGCTACATTAAAACAGTCCAGAAGGGGTCTTTACGCCAATTTTGTGCCCTCAATGATTTGGCAAAGGAGTCCCAGATAGACGCACTACTACTCGAGCATGCTATTATCGAGTTTCTCTTCTGTAATATTCTATCGGGTGAACGCGTAGTCTTCTTGTTTCACATTGATAGTTACGATGACTTCCCATCTCTCTCTTCTACCCCTGACAGCTCTTTACGATCGGGAACCCCCAGATAATCAAAACTCTTCAAATGCTCCACAGGCCTCGGGGATGTTTAACACGAGTGTCCCGATATCAAGGACGAGTCACTGCCATTCACTACCGAATTTCTCCTCGCTTCCGCCTCGTTTCAAGCTTGGCAATCCACCAATCAAACATTCTTAGCCCATGTCCTTATTTTCCCCAGGTCCTGATCACCGATCAGACGGCCAAGAAATCCCCCACAATTGGCGGAAATAGAACAAAAAATGCTGGAGAATGAGGGGAAGGGGTCTCCACAGGCCACGCAAGCCTGGCGCGGAACAAATGTCCTGACAGTCCTGCCAAGACGGAAACATAAAGAGACGAGCGCCTCGACCCTGAACTTGAACTTGTAGCTGGAAAACAAGCAACATGACAACCTTTGCCAAGATGCGGGAGCGACCTAGTACTGCGACTCGAGAGTTTGATAGGAGAGCTTCCCCAGATAATTCAGGGGTCGTGATGGCAGATCTCGGTACCGATCGTGGCAAGAGTGCTGGACGCGGGGATTGAAGGGCCTGGATGACGACAAACTCCGCATCGATTCATTTGTACGTGGATTTCAATTAATCCGTTCAATGGACTGAGTTGGTGATCTTGCCAGCTTCGAAAGGTGTACAAAATGTGTTGTATAAAAGGAAGCATCTCTCGCTTCAACGACTTCTCACGGCACCACTCACAGCATCCTCAAAACAAAGTCTGCTCAATCGAAACAAATTGCCAACATGCTTTTCTCTAAGCTCTTCCTCGCCTCAGCGGCATTGGCCATCGCCGAGGCCGGCGTTCTCGAAGTCAGAGCTACCAACACCAATCTTCAGACGACCTTCCCAGCTTCCACGGGAAGCTCTGCCCTAGCTGCTGCATCGACAATTGCTGCCGGTGTAACTTTCGATGGCGGCATGAAGAAGTTTGACAGAAGTGGTAAGTTTCCTCCTCATGATTGATAGAGACTTTTTGGCTGATTGACCTATGATAAAAGTCTCAACTTGCAACGACCAAGCTGAGGGTGGAGATGCCGATGCTGTGTTTGTCCTCCAAGCTGGTGCAGTTCTGTCCAACGTTATCATTGGACCCAACAACGGTGAAGGTGTCCACTGCTTGGGAACGTGTACCTTGAACAATGTCTGGTGGTTGGATGTCTGCGAGGTAAGTCCAATCGCCCCCTATCTATCCAATACAAACATGGAAACCTCTGACATGTATTGCCCTTCACAGGACGCCGCAACCTTCAAGCAAACCTCGGGAACATCCTACGTCAACGGCGGCGGTGCCAAATCCGCCTCAGACAAGATTCTCCAACACAACGGTGGTGGAACTGTTGCCGTCAAGAACTTCTACGCAGATACTTTCGGCAAGGTATATCGCTCCTGCGGTAACTGCGGTACTCAGTACCAGCGAACCTCGACATTCACCAACATCCATGTCTCGAACGGAGGAGTGGTTGCTGGAATTAACACCAACTATGGAGATAAAACCACGATCACTAACTCTTGTATTCTGGACACGGATGTTTGCTACAAGTACACTGGAAATGATGATGGTGATGAGCCGCCGAAGACCGGAAGTGGGTCGGATGGTACTTATTGTATTGCATCTGGCATTACAACGAGTGGCTGCTAAATGTGAAGGATGTGATTGGGAATGGAGGGCGACGCAGAAATGTGTGGAAAGCCATGTGACAAGTCGGAGATTGAGTATGTAGCCATGTGAATATGGGTCCAAAATTTAACATTCAAGCCCTATAAAGTTGCTAAACTGGCATGCTATCATTGCAACCATACATCCATCAATTTATCATCAGTGAGACTGTACCCTAGTAGGTATATCTGAAGCTTGCATCACCCTCCTCCAGAACCTTCTCGCCTCTATCCGCCTTGCCATTCTGTCTCTTGAAGTCAAGAGTGAGAGCCGCAACAGCAAGACAGATAACAACTTGACTCCCGATAGCCACACTAATACCAGGGACATAACCAGGACGATCCTCACTTCTGAACACCGTACTTCCTACAATCCCACCAAGGGAGCCGAAGCCGACAAGCGTAGCAGAGCAGAAAGCTCGCTTCCATTGACCGCGGATGTTGTTGGCTTGGTAGGCCATACAGACGGGGACGTTGGCGTTTGCACCTGCAGTAGCGAAGAAGACGCCAAAATAGCGGACTTTAGAGTCGGAGTGGAAACCGACGAGTGCGAGGCCGATGATAGCGAGTATGGCGTTGAAGATGAGCATCGGGCCACGCATTCTGTAGCGATCTCCCCACCAGCCGGTTGCGACCATCTATGATTGAGTCAGCACAATATCCCAATTTTCATAGTCAAAGAATATAGAGTCTTACCATGATACCAGCAAAAGCATAAGGTGGAGCAATCAAACATTGCGAAGTTCCGGTATCGAAACCAAGTCCCAGGTTCAGAATAATTGGCAGGAAATACGCAAGAGCGTACGAGACGGTGGTGATGGATCCGAAAATCAAAGCGTAGGCCCAAATTTTCCAGTCCTTTCCTGAGGCAGCCCATCTCTTCCACTCAAACTTGGTAAGGTCTGCATCTCCACGATCAGCGTTGACTCGCATGATGATACATTTTTGCTCGTCGTCGGTCAGGAATCGAAGCGATCGCGATCCGGCTTTGTCTGGGAAGGAGAGGAGGAAGAGAGCACCGAGACCAGCGACGACGACTGTGAGCTGTGGTATGTTAGTACTTTGTCCCATGACATGGGTGAGGCAAGAGAACTTACGATTCCTTCGATGATGAAAATCCAGCGCCATCCACCGTAACCTGCAATTCCCTCCATTTGCATGAGACCAAAGGCCAAGATACCACCGAAGGCAGAGGCAACACAGCCGATCAGGTAGAAACCAGCATAGCGTTTCCCCATCTCGTATCGCTTGTACCATGTTGACATGAGGTACACGACACCTGGGAAGAAACCGGCCTAGGAGACATCAATGAGTTGAAAACAGCAGTTGATATGAGATTGCGTACCTCAAGAACACCAAGAATAGCTCGCAAGCCAACGAGATGAGTCCAGTCCTGGACGAAACCAAATCCAATCATGACGCATCCCCAGAGGAAGGTGATGGCGGAAAGGAAAACACGGGGGCCGATCTTTCGGCAGAGGAGGGTTCCGGGAGGTTGAAAGATGGTGTAGGTGATGAAGAACATGAGGGTGATGACGGACTGAAATATGTTAGTCTTGTTTGAAATGCAGTTGTGGTGTGAAACGTACATATCGGTCTACGCCATTGACTTTGGTGATCATCAATTCGACATTCATGCTGTTTGGGGCGGTTAGCTGGCTTCAGAGAATGTCTGTCTTCTGGAGGGAATGCTTACCCAGCAATTGCAGCATTGGAAAGATTGGTTCGATCCAAGAGCGAAACGCAATACATCAATCCACAAATAGGGATCAATCTCACATCCACTTTGCGTAGGATACGTCTCTGGTCTTCCACCGACCACCTAGAAAGGACCTCATCATCGCTATCAGGACCAGTAGATCCCTTCAATTCAGATGGATTCGTGTACTGTGCGTTCTCCAGATGGCCGTTGTCGTAAACCTCTTTGCCGTTGTTTGGTGGTGCATAGGTCGAGCTTTGGAGATGACCTCTGTCATCGGCAACTTGTTTACCATCCCAATTATTGGATGCCATTGTGGTGTTTCGTCAGTGGCTTTCCGTCCCGAGAGGGGAGCTTGGCGAGAGGAAAACAAAAGGATAAAATTTCCTGGTGAGGACAAGCGATATTGTAACTCCTCAACAATGTCAACAACAGTAATTGTGCGATAGAAGAATACTTTGTAAGGACCTTGCAGGAATTCAGATCTTCGAAATTCGACAGCAGATCTCCTTCATCTTAATAGTTTCCCCCTTTCCCCAGTGCACCAGCCGACCCGTGGAGAGCCAAGCTACCCCCAGAAACCTACCAATACCAAGACCGGAGGACCGCCCTTCAAGGATTCCACGCACCACATACCTGACAGCTACTTACCCGTATAAGGAATGTGCTCCTTCACGTCAACCACACAGGCGAGGAGGAATGCCAGCAGTGCATGCATCGCCAAGAGTGCCCAGTACCCCGACACTTGGCTCTAGTGTGGGGTAGCACTTGGCGCTCCAGTGAGTGCACAGAATACCTCGACGATCCGAGGTATTTTGTGTCATTCGGTTGGAGCTGGTGTTTTTGCTGGTGAGAACTGTATCTCTAGGTCCCGATGGACTGGGTGGCACGATGCAAATGGCTCGAGTTGGGACGGCTTCGGTCCTTGGTCGGTGACGAGTTGAATGCCCGGGAGCTGGGTTCGGATGTTCGGTTATCTAATGATTTGCTTCAGCCAAGTACCAAGGGTGCTGGTACTCCAGCGTAGAGGGGTGGCAGTGACATGCTGAGAAGATCTGGACTTCTAGGCTCTGGAATTTATGACAGGGTGGCAAGTAGCTCAATTGACTTCGGCCAACCCCCTTGACTCGTTTACTGCCAATCTCCGCTGACTTCATGCTTTCGCTTAGCAGGCTGGAAAGCAACAACACAGAATTTCGGGATCGTCCAAGATGCTGTTCAAATAAACTCAATGAGTATGATGACGGGTCAGCAAAAGAACAATTTTACAAGACTTAGTAATCTTTCAGATTTAGGACATTCAATGCTTGAATTTGAGCGACGTGTGATCTGAGATCAAGTAATCTTTCTCCCTGCAAGTGGATACTGTCGACCATCTTGATTTTTGGGTACAAGCCCAGAAGTCGATATCCGATTACTAGTCCTCAGCAGACACGACACATCTTGTGACCATTTTCTCTTTCCTGGAGCCCCAGAACTGGGTGACGTCTGTTTCCCCCGCCTGTTCTGGTGCATAACAGTGCCACTGAAGCCTCCCGTCTGTCTCAAGCCGCTTCAAGAATATAGCGCAAACTCAAAATTCGCCCCGTACGCTTCTGTATGTTATTGAATGGTGAGGAGGTGTGTTTAAGTGACTGTATCTCCATGGACGTCCATAGTGAAGGGAAATAGTCCCGACGAGCTGGGCTCGCAACTTTTGGCCTGGCATGCTTAAACATCAGATGAACACGAAGAAATTCGAGATGAATATGAATAACACGGGACGAACCCGCGAAAGACCCCTGACAATAATCTATTCACATCTTCTTATCGTCTATACATTCACTACAGACCATTGCCCATCTATGGCAACCCCATACAGTTCGCATAATACACCACAGTAGCCGGCCAATCACTGAACATCTTCAGAATCTTCACCTCCCTCGCCAGCACGTCCAGCACCGTATACATATCCCCATCATTATTGATAACCTCATTCACGTAATCATAGTAATATCCGCCACCAGTCTTCAAGAATCCACTCCTCTCAAAACTCCACCCGATGAGCTCCATGCCCGCCTTCTTCGCTGCGATGGCATATTCCGATGGCACAATCTTGTTATTCTTGTCCAATTTCGTCATAGCGAAGAATGCCGGCGCCATGATCTTAACGCCTGCTTTTGCAAGCGCGGGAAGAGATGCAGTCGCATTTGCGTACCCCTCTGGCGTGTCGACGCGCTCATCAAGGTAGACAGCTTGTTTGCCAAATTTGGGTTCTGCTTTGATCCAATAGAACACATCTGCGGGAAGGAAGGACTGTGGCCATACTCGGCTGGGGTGGATTCCAGCGGCCTTGTACTCGTTGATGATGTCCTGGGCGAAGTTCTCCTGGGTGTAGCCGTTGAAGGGCATTTTGACAGCGGGGGTCTTGCATTCGGGTGTGAAGTCGCGGTTATAGGAGTCGATGAGTTTGATGCTCTCTTTGTGCGTCAGGAGCGTGCCGCAGGTGGAGTAGAGGTCTGTTCGATAGGGTGGCGTGCCGTCCATATAGCTGGCGATTGTTGTGCCGTTGGGGTTGGATCCGTCCATTTTGCCGCAGAGGGTCTTGAACTCCGCGAGTGTGATGTCCGTTGTGCAGCATTTGGCAGAGGCTGCCTTACCAGTCACAGGATCGTAAGGTGTAAAGGGCGTAGTGCATTTCGCAGCTAGCTCGGGAAACGTGAGGATGTTGGTTGTGGTGTGTAAGTCGCAGCTGGAGGACGGCACATCAGCAACGGGCTCAATTGGAGCTGAGGCAAGACTTACTGATCATGTCGGCACACCAATTTCCTATCCTTCGTGAATGCAACATCACACTCAATAGCTCCAGCTCCTTGTCTCGCAGCAGCATGGTAAGACTCCGCGGTGTGCTCTGGGTACATAAGTGGTGCACCACGATGCCCGATCGCGAACTTGCTGATTTTGGATTCTTGGTTTTTGCAAGATTCGAGTTTGCGCTTGAGCGAACCATCGTCCATATCATCGATCAGGAAGTATGGACGATCGCCGACTTGCACTTTAAAGGAATCATGGCGTTTGGAGACAGAGACTTCTGCTGGAGCTGCGGATGTCAATCCGACTGCCAGAAGCGAGATGATGATTGAGGAGCGCATTGTTCCTGGACTGAAAGCTGGCAAGACACAGTTCCCAGAAACATGGTAGCTGCCTTCCGGGCTTTATATAATCCCAGATCTGTAGCAGTGCACCTTCATGAACTTGTTTTTCGGCCGCCATCACATCTTGTGTACCCGCATGGAAGCTTTACCAAGACCTTCCACTTGAACAGCAGCGAATCCAGAGAGGGAATTGAGAAATGATGGCGTCGAGCCAAGGAGAAGATGCAGATATTCCCATGGATAAGAACAGCTTGGAGATACACGTGGAGGAGTTCGTAGCTCTTTAAGCTCTTCTCCGTGCGATAGACGGACTCACCGACATGACCGTGGAGGGGTTGAGGTTACTTCGAGAGAGAAATGGAGGGGAGCTTCGACCTATCAAGAGCTACCCCGCGAACCCGTGTTATCTGGAAAACTTCCAGGGCCTCGGCTAGCTGCTTGTCAAATCAACTCAATCAAGGTACGGGAAAAGTCAATTCATGTCGATCTTGATGTTGCGATATTTAATTTGACAGTCGCAGTTGTCGTGCTTTCCAATACCACGGTTGATGGAAGCTAGGTAGAAAAGAGTCGTGACGATCAGGAACGAGCAGCGTTGAGATCCTGTTCATCGTAACGTGAATGAAGCTCTTCTTATCGTGATCCCAGGCCTCATGGTAGCCAAGACTACAGGGAACAGCACACCATGTCATCACTGCATCACAGGCTTGGCGATGACCCCTCCCGATTGAGGATTTGCCTTCTTCTAACAATGACGAGTTCTAGATATGATTGGCATTGATTTGAGATTGAAAGCGAATTGAAAAAAGAAGTAAAAGTTGCAAAGGTGAGAACAAAACATGTAAACGAACCCTTCCAAAAGCGAGTAATGCGATGATAATGCCACTTGGCGGTTGGTGGGTGGTTAGAGAAATAGCATTGCCAGAAAAGGTTCTCCCAAATCAGTCCATATTCTGCTGCATGATAAGAGTGTTTGGTGGATCTGATATGCAGTGAGACGATAAGAAGAGTGCACTTACACCTACCTAAAAAGGAGCACAGCTTTCCAGCAACGACCCTCCATGCTCGACGTGGTCGAAAACGAAGACCGATCATAATTAAGCCCACGTGCCGGAAAGTACCCAGACGACCACGAAAAATTCCAGATATTAAGGGCAGGATAAAGGTTTGATTCTACATACCAACCGGAGCCAAATAGTAAGGAGTCACTTCCACCGTTCCCATCTCACCCTCTCCCCTCTCCAAGAACAGCACCTAATGCCCAACCATCTTCTGCGCCGCCTCCGAATACCTATTCCCACTCGGCTTCGCGCTATCCACGAGAGCCCTCATCTCCTTCCTCTCCTCCTCACTCAAGTCCACATCCCTACTCGCAAAATTCTCCACAAGCCGATGCGCTTTCGTCGTCCCAGGAATAGCAATCATGCCTTGGGCCGCGACCCACGCGAGTGCGATCTGGCCGGTCGTGCAGCCTTTCTTCTGCGCTAGCTTTTTGATCTCGGTGACGATGGCGAGGTTCTTGTAGAAGTTCTCGCCTTGGAATTTGGGGACTGTGAGGGGGGTCGTCAGTCAGTCTTGAGTTTGGCAGGTACGAGACCAGGGAAGAGGGGGGGGCGGGTTGTGTGACTTACCAGTCCTTCTGAAATCATCAGGTGCGAAATCATCGGGAGATTTGAAGGGGAAATCATCGACGAGCCAGCCGTGGCCTAGAGGGCTGTACGCTACGTATGCGATGCCTAGTTCGCGAGCTGTGTCGATGAGGCCGTCTGTTTCGTGGAGGGTCTCGAAGGCGGAGTATTCTGCCTGGACTGCATCGATCTTGGCAACTATTGGACTCGGTGTTAGGTCAAGCATCTTTGAAACGTGAGAAAACTTTACTTGAATTTGCTTTGCGGAGAGTAGCAGCTGAGCATTCTGAAAGTCCGATATACTTCGTCTTGCCAGCCTTGCGGATCTCATCGAGAGCTGGAATGGACTCTTCGAGCGGGGTATCTAAGATACAGGTAAGCAAGTGCAAGGTAACTGGACTGGTGGTAATCTGTAAGAATACGTACTAGGATCGATTCGATGTAGGTAATACAAGTCAGGTGCAAATCCCAGGCGCTCAATCGTGCCCTCGATATAAGTCTTGATATGCGATGCTGAATTGGTGACTTTGGTCTCTGCTTCGAGGCAGCTGAAGCCGCACTTAGATGCAACTAAAACACTTGTCAGTGTCATGTTTTACATTTCGAAAATTTTGGGGTGAGATTTCCGGGAAGTGGAAGAGATGAAAACTCACTGAAGACCTTATCGCGGACGTTGTGCTTGCGGATGAAATCTCCCAGTAGCTTCTCATTGATTCCTGCTGCGTAGACGACCTGTTTACACCTTTCAGCTCCTTGTACTCTTCACTTCTGCATTCGAGTTTCTCGCGTTCACATGGAGGAGATTGCGTGTGCGTGCTTACAGCAGTATCCCAGAATGTACAGCCAAGCTCAATCGCCTTCAGAAGAACCGGCTCAGCTTGCGCTGGAGTTAGATTGGTACCGAGACCAAAGCTGAGGCCCATGGCTCCGAAGCCTGGAGATGGGACTTGAAGGTCTTGGAAAGGAAGTGTCTTGACCATGTTTGCGGTTTGGATTGTGCTTGGAAAGGATGCCTGTTAAAATGGCCGTGTTGGGACGATGTGAAATAATGGCTTTTCGTGTTGTTTATGAGTAAGGATATTATGGACTGGCATGCTCAGGAACGAGACGTCTTCTTATATATCATCCAACAATTCTAGCCTTCAAAGCCACAGCTGCAAGCTTCCATCACCAAAAGCGCCTCAAACCTGGAGATAATGCTTAAAGCCGCCTCTTCAGCACAGTCAGTGGATCCTGCATTACCACCAACATCAAGCCAAGCATGGAAGAGGCTTGCCATATTCTCCACGATGAAACTTTCGCTGAAAACGTATCCAAGAAACAGGCAAAGTCCATTCGCTCAAGCTATGAGGCGGATGGGGAGATGTGGACGTCAGGGGGATTGGCCAATCATGTCCGGGTAAGCAGTGTGCATTAGTGTGGTGATGTGTAGATGGCCCCGTTTTTCTGGGCCGAAGCCGAATGTGTCGTCGGGTGAAGTGGGTTAAATCCGAAGATGTCGATGAGATCATATTGAGCATACTCTAGGCTGGAGGGGGTGATAGAAGACAGTACTGCTCCTCTTTTCTTAGTATATCGGCAGCTGTGGACGAAAGGAAGGGGAGAAATCCGCTTGAACAGGTCTCACGCAGCAATGCACGACAAGCAGTACGCTTTTCATGCCATCAACCTCTCCAAAGGAAATGTAAGATCTCGAAATATATACAAGATAACTTCAATTCTTGCTGTTGCTCAGTCGCTTTCAGGTTCCGGATCTGGCATGACGGTATTGTTCAAATATGTAATCTGGAGGTATCAATTAGCTATGCTCTCCCGGGGCGATATCGATCAGGGACTCACAAAAGGTTCCAAAGCCTCAACTATGTCTCCAACCATGGCTAGGAAGTTTTTACTGGTGACATCCTTGTCTGAGATCTTCTTGGTCAGGATGAAATTCCTTAGCTTCAGCAACTCGATGTCTTTGTGATCCGCAGCGAAGTCCTATGTTGATCAGCTTTTTGCCCCTTAACTTCACACCCATCACCGGATCAGAGTAGGAAACGTACTTTCGGTTTCTTCTTCAAGGCGTTCATCTTACTCATATTGCAAAAAGCTGCCACAACTTTCGCCTCATCATTCTTGATAGCCGGGAAGAACGTCTTCCTCAGCTTTTCGCCCATAAGCACGGATTTGAACTGGTGGGATTGTGTATCGATGTCTTCCCGCATACAAGCCAGTGTTTCGCTGTCGCAGCCGAAATAACCTCCACCTAAAACACACACATCAGAATCTCCGCGACATTATCTTTGAAGTGCTCCACTGTATCTTACCGCAGAAACTCTCTTCTCCAGGCTGGATATGCAAGTAATAATGCGCGTATGGCCCTTTCCTCCCCGTCCTCGACCATGTCACCGAGAAATATGTTTTGTATGGTGTCGGATCATTCGTGAAGCGCATGTCGCGATGAATGCGATATATGACATCCTTGACTGGGAGATCTGGAATCGTGGGGTCTATCTTGCAGATTTTATTGCCCAGTTTTTCGACAAAGGTCTGGAAGTCTTTCTCTGCTTGTCTTTTAAAGGAATTGTCAGCAATGATTCTTTGCAATATCTCCGGGGATCCAATGTTGCATACCTAAAAGGCGCATCGTGAAATTTCAACCACTCTCTCTTGTTGTTCCTCTTCAACTCCCTCAAAAATTCCAAAGTATTCGGATGGATCCTGCCATCCGCATATGGCGTATCACCTGGATCTTTCTTCCCAGGTATATCAATTACCATTTGTTCGACGCCATTACTAGTGACAGTTTTCTTCCAGCCCTGTAAGCTGCTCTTCATTCCATTCCCTTGCGGATTTCCTTTTCCCTTGCCTTTGCCTTTTCCTTTTGTTTCAACTTCGCTATCTGCATCGGAATAATCGTCCACCTCAGAGGGTTCGTCTATCTCGGCTTCTGATTCGGACTTGGCCGCGGCATCATCGAATTCGTCGTCGCTTGCTACGTCTTCGGCATCGGATTCTGCGTATACAACTTGTACCTTCTTCGCGCGTCCGGATTGCCGGCGCGAGCCTGGTGAGGAGAGGGGTTCTGCTTGGGTGGTAGCTTTGCGTTTTGTGCCTGCCATTTTTGGGCTCGATGGGGAATTGTTCTGCAGCTCTGACTTTGGATTGTATGAGTGTGATTGATATCTCTGTCAATAGAATCTGGAGAGCTTGAAGAGAAGGGAAATGGAGAAAGGGGTAGAGAGCTTCTGAGCCGTCATCAATCGCGCTGTCATGTGACCATAAGCTTCTGAATGGTCAAAACGCGTCGGACTTCGGGTGCAGATGTGTCCGCGTTCTCTACATCCAGCAACAGCTGTTGCATTTCGGCTCATACCAGTTTGTGTGCTTCATGGTATTCTTGTTGAAGCCAGCTTACCTAGCTCTTGCCAACAGACTTCTTCTGATTTGAGAAACAGAATAGATGAGACAGGTAGGGAGTATAGATACTAGCAGAGAGCCTGCGCGTTGCAAAGACGAACCCACGTCAATTACTGCTTAGGAAAGCGGTGAAATATCCCATCAAGCATCGTCAGATGAGAAGACTTGATGTTTTGGCAGTCTTGCTTGTCTCTCTTCGAATGCAAAGGTTGTAGAGAAGTCTCATCTCAGAGGCTCAAGCTGTCACAGGGAAGTCCATCTCGGAAGAGCCGAGGCAGACGGCCAAATATATATTTTCATCGGTCCCGTGCTGAAACCGGGGGCAAAAACCTCGTGAAAGAGGGGCATCAAAAGTCTTCCAGAACATTTGCACAGGCACTCCTTTGAGGCTGAGAAGAGAGCAGATCACATGAAAGGGTTGAGAATTGAGTTACCTTGGTGCGCCAAAGTCGTATCGCGTATTCGTTGATTCTCCTGTCGGCTTGAACCCGCATCACGAAATGTAAACATCCTGAATAGAAGCGGCTATTGTTTCTCGAAGAAGACATCAACGCGTTCCTCACAGTGCCGCCGCAATACTTCCGGTCGCCACATCCAATCTTCATCCGATCCCAGTTCACAGATCCAAAACTCCATCAAACATCCACTCTTCACCCGACTTTACTCCGCCCTCCAGTCTCCACAGTCCACCTCCCTCCCACTGCATGACTCGAAATGCGTGGAATTCATTCTCCAGAAGGAGTCTCCAGAGTGCTCAGTCAGGCTTCGTAAGCTCTCCTCTCTCCAGTTCCCCTTCCCCCGTGTCGAGTTGAATCCAGTTTATCGCATCGCGGCCCTTCTCTACGGCGAGTTCCACTGTTTCGATACGGCGGCACCGAAACACGGGAACAAGAGTGGCATGTTTGCAAGTCGAAAGCCACAGAACAAACGAAGCGTCATGTAAATTGAAATTCAAGCATGACAAGAAAAGGACAAGAAAATACAAGAAATCTCATGTCAGGTCAGAGACTCAGAGTCAAGCTTTCTTGGGATTCTTGGTATCAGGGGGCCACCATCGTCATGACGCCTCAATTTACTTCGGCAACGTCCCTGTATGCACCCTTACCCCTATTCTAGCCGGTCGCCACAACCGCATCTAAACACGGCAGAACAACGGATGTTGTCCAACACGAGACCACTTCGGGGCAAACACCACGAAGAAACTCGAATTTCAAGCAGAATTCAAACAAAAGCCCTCAGGTGACTTCCAAAGTTGCCCTGTGCCCCGGTCTCCAAGCTTTCCTCCCAATCTCCAGACCCGCAAAACTACCGAATCTCTCCATCTCAGCCCCCCGCTTATCCGTCTGCATTGATAGGAGACGCCGGCCAGACACTGTCACCGCGAGGACAGGGGCCAGACATGACACTGGAATCTGAACCACTTTCGGCCACACTGGACAGTCTGACCGAGTTGGCGGGTCTCTCTGCTCGTGGGAACTGGGAAGGCGATGGGAGGGGACCCTGAGTTGTCAGTGTTGGGTCGCGTGGGATGTCCACTGTTTCGTGGTCTTGGTTGGGCTGGAGCGCGCTGAACGGGTGGACTGGAGTTGAGGGGTGAGGGGCATGGAGATTTGGATGGAGCTTTTGATGGGATGCATGCGTGGATGCGTTTGATGGGGCTCTTGAAAGGGCCGAATACAAACAATCTGGGTGAGGACGGAGGTCGTCGGATGGGGACTCGGGGTAGGAGGCGAAAGTAAATATAAAGTCTTCATCCCCCAGAAGTACTTTGACTTTCCTTTCTTCAGCAGGTTCAACTTCTTCAATCACTATCGACAATATCCTCGCTAACCAATCCTTATCACCACCATCAACAACACAATGGGTGGTCCAGCCTTTGTAGGCACGGCTGATGCCAGTCGTGTCGAAGCTCCAGTAACATGGAAATCCTACCTGATGTGTGTCTTCGCAGCATTCGGAGGAGTTTTCTTCGGATACGACAGTGGTTATATTTCAGGAGTTCTGTACGTACTTTCCTCGCACATCGAGATCTAGGATTTTTCATATGGCGGCATGTCTCAAGCTGCACTTCTCAAGACTTTCGAGATGCCTATGTAAAGATTCGGAGTTTACAGCGCTAACTATTCTTCAGTGCCATGGACTACTTCATCAACATGATGACTGGCAAGCCAATTCCTGGTGCCGACGCTTCAGCTGCTGAACTCGCTGCTTTCGTCATCCCAACTTCACACAAGACTTTGATTGTCTCGATTCTCTCGGCCGGTACCTTCTTCGGTGCCATTATCGCCGGTGACTCAGCCGACTGGATCGGAAGAAGACTCACTGTTATTCTCGGATGCTTCATCTACGGCATTGGATGTATCCTCCAGACCATCGCCACTTCTCTCGGTCTGCTCGTTGCTGGACGTCTGATTGCTGGTTTCGGAGTCGGTTTCGTCTCTGCTATCATCATTCTGTACATGTCCGAGATTGCACCAAAGAAGGTTCGAGGAGCAATTGTCTCTGGTATGTAGTACTGACGCCTCCCCCGAAACATCATCTAACGAGCAATAGGTTACCAATTTGCCATCACAATCGGTCTTCTTCTCGCCTCATGTGTCGACTACGCAACCCAACACCGCACCGACAGCGGTTCTTACCGCATCCCCGTCGGTCTCCAACTCGCATGGGCCCTCATCCTTGCTGCCGGTCTATTCTGGCTTCCAGAATCTCCCCGCTTCTTCGTCATGAAGGGTCGTCTCGATGATGCCGCTCGCGTTCTCGAACGTCTTCGTGACCAACCTGCCGGCTCTGAACTCGTTCAAGCCGAACTCACCGAAATCATTGCCAACCACGAGTACGAAATGTCCGTCATTCCACAAAACGGATACTTCTCTTCATGGGCCAACTGCTTCAAGGGAGGACTCATGAACCCCGCCTCCAACCTCCGCCGAACCATCCTTGGTACTTCGATCCAGATGATGCAACAGTGGACTGGAGTTAACTTCATCTTCTACTACGGAACTACATTCTTCACGTCCCTCGGAACGATCAAGAACCCCTTCTTGATCTCCCTGATCACAACTCTCGTCAACGTGTGCTCTACTCCCCTCTCATTCTGGATCATCGAGCGCTTCGGACGTAGATCAATCATGATCTGGGGTGCCATCGGTATGGTTGTCTGCCAATTCATCGTTGCTATCATCGGTGTCTCAACCGATACCACCGCATCCGTTCAGGCCCAGATTGCATTCATTTGCATCTACATCTCTTTCTTCGCCACTACCTGGGGACCTGGTGCCTGGGTCGTTATCGGCGAGATTTTCCCTCTGCCAATCAGATCCAGAGGTGTTGGATTGAGCACTGCTTCCAACTGGCTGTGGAACTGCGTACGTCCTACTTCCCCCTTATCTCATGTCACATCATCCATTTTCAAGGCACATAAGCTAACAGTCTTCTAGATTATTGCCATCATCACCCCCTACCTCACATCCACCGACGGTGGTGGTGTCGACCTCGGCAGCAAGATCTTCTTCCTCTGGGGCTCCCTATGCTTCCTCTGCGTCGTCTACGCCTACATCCTCATCCCCGAGACTAAGGGCCTCACCCTCGAGCAAGTCGACCGCATGTTGGAGGAGACTACTCCTAGAACCAGCGCCAAGTGGGTTCCACATTCGACTTATGCCGCTGAGATGGGCATGACGGATAAGAAGCTCGCTGAGGCCGAGCATGTCGAAAGCGGTGTTCTTGTTAAGGGGAGTGACGAGGAGGTTTGAATGATTATATGAAGATAGGGGGAGGGACGAGGATCTTGCGAAGCAAGACTGATGGCATTGATTGATGCCTCGGAAGATACCACGGTGGTGGAGAAGTAGAAGAGATTGTAAATATCTGAAAGGCCTGAGTTCAACTCGGTCGTAATTAATCAGCAAAAGAAAGGAAGAAATACTTCAAAAACACAAATTTGTACCTCCCAATGTGAAGTTCGAGCTCTCCGGCCCCTATTGAAAACTGTAAGGCGACAAACTGAACGATGCTACCTCTGCCATCTATACTTTGCACCGCCTAACCAAAGCACTCTCTAGATCCGAACCTCATAGTATAAATATACCCTTTTTACCTTGTTCTTCACGCGTCTTTTATTTCCGCTTCTGTTGAAATCCCAAATCGGCACGTCTCCGGCATCGTGCTCCTCAAGCTCTCGCGAGGTCGGGGCAAGCCGAAGCGGGAAGAACACCGCAGGCACCACTTTTCATTGCTCAATGTCTACTTTCAGCAGATATCCACATTTCGCATCTATTTCCGATCCAGAACTCTCCATTCTTTCAAATTTGTCCCCACTCCGAAGAGGCTCCATCCAAATATTTTTCGGACAAGATTGATGGGCGGATAAGTGTTCAGCCGGTCGAAAGGTGGATATCACACAAGTGCTGTCAAATTCCTTCCCCAATTCCCGTAGTCACAGAAGCGAGACATAGATCTGTGACAGTGACTTAGATGGAGGTAATGGATTTACCTGGTGTATTGGTGTTGGCCATCGCTCAGTCGAGAATAGCTTTGTTGGTCGTGACTACATTCCGTATTGGACTTGGTTTCGGTCCCACCCCGTCATCCTGAACAAAGAGTTGGAAGTCATGTGCTGATCGAAGAACAGCCAGATGCAACCATAGAGACACGCGCGGAAGGAAATTAGTGTTCAACTGCATTATACTGATCAGTGATAATCTTGTACGTACCGGGCGCCGAAATCGATGTGGATGAATTGAACCTACAATGTTGAAGATCCCTTCGCTTAATGTAAATAGACCATGAGTCCTGAGGGGGAGGCGAGGAGCACTGATTCGGAAAAGAGTCGTTACTTTTAGCAGCATTTCTGGTGAAACCACAACTCAATCAGGGATTCTGGAATCGCACGATGCCGCAAATTTAGAACCTGTTTGTAGTGGTCCGCCAAATGCCAACCTCATGGCTCTAATCTGGATTATTTGCTCCCACTGTCAGCTGCTTGAAGCTACAGTAGCTGTATATCTTGAAGTCGAGCCTGTTCGTAGATCACAAGGAGCTACATCGAGGAGAAACTGCGACTGCCATCACCAGTACTCTTCAGACGCGAAACATTGAGCGGCCCCCAGGTTCCGCTACTTGATTCAGATACAACCCTTTAGTCTTGTACGGAACAATGCCGTGACAAAGGATGTTGTCAATGATGCTCAAAGAATTGTGAAGCTTACACAGAATAGCAAATCAGATAATTGAAGATATGTTGCTCCTACTGGGTCGCTTATACCCTTGTTCAACAAAGCAATTGTCTCAGTCCAATACAAGTACATTATTCTCTGTTTAATGTGGAAAACAGATATTGCCCATGACATAAAATGGACAGATAGTCCGTCGACCTGGCCTTTCATTTCAGTCTCTATCCTGTATCTTCATATCCAACGCAACCATTTTCACATCCAGCATCGTCAAAATGCCATCCTCAATGAGTGAGCAATCGAGGCCTTCAACAGCGGCCTCATCGGATGCCCAGACAGCTACCTCCCACAGATCACTGTCTCATGTCGTGAGCGACAAGGTGGAGTCTCTCACCTTGAAGAAGTCGCCTACACAGGCGAAATGGTCCGGCTCTTCCAAGCCCGTCCTCCCTCGCGACCTTGCCTGGTACATGCCCCTCTACGCGAGCACATTCCTTGTATATCGTATCATATGATGGCGCCAGATTGTGGCTGTATCCTTTTCGGTCTTCCGCAGACAATACGGCATTCTCCAGACTGCATGTTTGGGAAGGCGAAACTGAACGAGGCTGAACATACTAAGTTCCTGCACTCGACGCAGACATGTCCAATCGTGAAGAAAGTCCATCAATTCCTTGATCGGTCGTGCCCGAACCACAAGACCCCCATGGCACGTATCAAAAACACCCGGGAAAAGGTCAGTACAGGTCTCCGCTCCATCGGTCGCAAATCAACCAAGCATGTCAAGACGGAGGAAGAGCAGCAAGCTGAAGACGAGCGCGTTCCTAAGCTCTTGCAACAATGGGAAGATTACATGGCAATAGAACGAATCGAAGAGGAGAACAAAGTCAATGCACGGAAGCAAATCAACAGAGACGCATATTATGCATTTATCGCAGAGCTTCGCGAGCAGGAGGCCAAAGACGAAGTTCCCGCACATAATCGTTTCTACCTCTTCGACTTCTTCGGCCGCGAAGGTGGGGACTTTCTCAAGCCGTTCTCGCCTAAAGCTTCCAGCACACCGCATAAGTGTGCATTCTGCGAGACTGCTGATGCGCCAGACAAGCTCGAGGTGTTGCCGTGTGGATGTGTGGTGCATAGGTTGTGTGCGGCGGACAGATTCATCCAGTCGCAGTGGAAGCCGTTGGAGAAGCCCACTTGTGTCTGCAAAATGGAGGTTGATGGAAAGGCAGTGGACAGGACTTTTGTCTTGAGGAGACTTGTCACGGATTTCGACGATCGGGAGTTGGCAAGTGCACCTGTTAAGAAGTGAGCTGGCCTCTTTCGCTTCGTTCAAACGTTGACACTACTAGTTATGCCTTTGTCTATCTGGTACGGCTGCCATGATGACAGAAAATCATCTTCCGTCTCTTTGTAGTACTATAGCTGATGTATAACTGGCTCGTTATTACTGTGACTCTTGTATCCTCCGTGATGGAGTCTTCTAAATTAGCAAACTAGAAAAATCAATGATCACAAGCCTATGTGTCTTTGTCCACACTGTCAATAGTGAAGTTTTATGACATGAAAGAAGATAAATAATTCATCCAAGCATCGATCCCTTTGTCTATCGCTCCTCCGTACGAATTGTCTCCGGGAGACTGCCTCCCAGGGCCACGAGATTTAAGTCCTTATCGATGTTGCGACAGCGAGCTTGAAATTCGCACCTACAATTCCCTCAAGCATACAAGTCCGCAGACTAACCACCACACTTCCTAATATTCGTCCAATGGCGGCTCAAGCTTGAAAACCACCTTCACGAGATCCCAAACAGCAAGAAGTATACTAACTTACTAATACCGGTGAATAGCGTGATCATCTGCCCTGTGCTGTTTCTTATACCATCTGTCTTCAGATGATTCGCTCTGATCATTCTTTCAACCGAAGTTATCGCAACAATTGGCCCAACGAGATAAATGAGCGCGAAGTGGATGAACTTGAACGTCCGCACCAGAACCATCTTCCATATCGGTGACCGCTCAGTACTATTCTCAGCACTAACATCAGCAGCGTCACGCTTTCGCAATAACTTTGGTCGCAGCAAAGGCGTCAAAATCTCTATCCCCCATTCTCTTCGTTTCGTGGGCATGAAGGCGCTGGATACAGGTTGAAGAGTTCGTACCATCACGAGCTCGGCCGGGGACAATATACCAGTTCCCAAGCTCTTTAAGTGGATCAAGAAAATGATACTGAAGATAATCCCGATGATAATGGAGAGTGCCGTGGCTGCCTTAGTCCAAGTGGTGTCGTTCATGTCGAAAAGCAAGATTATGGCTGCTCGTGGCTCACAGACAGGAGGTTGGACAGCCTTGATGCCCTCATGCCAGTACCAAGCACCGAACACAGTGTACGCTGCGAAAAGTACATTCTGGAATATGAGCGGAAATGTTGGTAGTAAGCCACGCACTGGCCACTCATAATCGTCATTGCGCTCACTGTCAGGCTCAGAAACAAGATTGTATGACTCGGCATAAAAAAGTGCGATGGTCAGGTAGTACGAGATCAGGTAGTCCACGGACAAAACGGTTCCATCAATGATCTTGATCGCCATAGCCAGTGCTAAAGCTCCACAGACAACGTTGTTTGCTTTTCTGATTGAGTCGATGGAGTCCTAAGAACCGAGCAGACGTGCAATTAGGCTCGCGGCCCACTGTAGATAGAGTCCGATGCGCACTCCCAGGCCATAAATGTCGCCGTCTCCTTCGTTTATGCAGCTTGTTGGAGCTTGTCTTGGCGCCACCAGTGAAGCAGAGATTTGTTCTGATTTAGCAGAAGTGAACTCTATAACAGTATTGCCCCGATGCACAGGTTGAAGCAATGAAGATTGGTAGATAGACAATGCATGATCTTGATTTATGGATGGGAATATGAAGTTATAAAGATAGAATAGACGTTGGGGGTTTGCTGGTCAAGCAGAAGACTTGATACATAGGCACACAATCTGTAGATAGAGCTATATGACCTAGCGTGGGCTGAAATCCAGAGGAGCTGACTGCACAGAGTATTGTATATTGGTTGCTGTACGCGGAGTTTGCCGGGAGAATCAAGCGAGGTCCAGTAAGTATGAAGCCAGTATTTCAAAGCCAAGAGATTAAAGGCGCCACTGAACGCTATTTGTTAGACTTGCACAACATCTTTGAAATTGTGGTGCTGGGCTCAGCGCCATTGATGACTGTCATTTGGCGAACAAGGCGTTATACTGATATATCCTAGCCAAAGTCGAAAATTCGCAACCGACTGTTCAAGTCATTTCGATGTTCGATCTTCGTCGACTGGAGTTCTACTTCTTGGAGCCAATCGATGCCCCTAGGTTGGCAACGCTTATTCCATGTTATCGTCCTCCACCTGAGTCTCATTATTGATCCTCAGACTGTATTTCGCAAACTTGCTTCTTTGCCTGATATGCATCCCAAACTTGATCAAAAGAGTTGGAGTCACACAAAACAGAGTTGCAACGCATGCCAACACAACTGTCGCCCAATTGTTTCCCAAACTAACATACATTGGCTCACCAATGAGAGGGAACACACCACCAAGGACTGCTCGGAGAAATGACATCGCAGCGAATGCGGAAGATGCATATATGGTGTAGGTGTCTGCAAGGTAGCCAGATAGCGTACAGGCAAACTCGTTCGTAGCGAATCCGATTGGCAGGAGGCCAATTATCGACATATACCATGGTAGGTTTGATGCTGGTGGTACTGTCAAAGTGAGCCACCACAGTCCTAACGCGAGACTGGGTGCTGCGTAGGTGAATCCAACGAGTTTATCCTCTGGATGAAGAGGTTTTCCATCGGCGATTCTCTTTCTCAAAACTCTCCTGTCGTACAAGCGAGGGAATATCCCAAAGAATATTCCTGCACCGATCGCCAGAAACATAAGAGATGATTGGTTTCGGGACAGTCCAAAACTACCATAGACTATCGGCAATGACTCCGTAAACATGTAAATCAGGGCCCAGCCGATGGCGCTCATGATCGAAACAACAAAGACGATCGGATCAGTGAAGAAAAGCCGGATCGGTCTTCTCAGAGCAACCTTTGTGAAGGTTTGGAGGTCTGGCGTATGATCTGGATTATTTATTTGAAGGTGACTCATTCCAGTTTGACTATGGAGGACTGCAAGGCGCTGAGCAAGAAGACGACTTGGTCGGCTTTCTTTGATAAACAAAAGTAGGAATGCAAAAATGCCGGTAGTGATTGCACCAATGTGAAAGACCCATCTCCTGTCGATTCGTCAGTTCCGATCCAAGATCAGCAGTAGAGATGAAGACTACCATCCTAATATTAAAGCAATATACGATCCATAGATTGGTCCAAGGAGCAGGCCGCCAGTTGTGGCGCAAGCCCAAGCATACATCATCCAGACTCGACTTTTCATATTGAACATGTCCTCCAAGCTTCCAGAGACGATGATGGAAGGAACGGCAGAGACAAATCCAGACACGAATCTTCCGATGACCGCACCGTATACACCTGGGAGAAACGCAATAAATACACAAGAGAGCGAATAGATGAATGCCGAAGAGATGTACACAGACTTTCGACCAAAGGCTTCGGAGTAAGGAGGGAAAATAACTCCTCCGAAAGCTTGGCCAAATTGATACCTAACATGGTCAGATCTGGTGTCAAGGGGAAGTACCGCAACTCACATGCTTCCAAATGCGACCAGTGCCGTAACGCGACTAAGACCGTATTCATCTTTTGCAATTTCAGCAACTGATGGCTGTTGAGTATGTTAGACGTAGGGGCTCCACAGGATACAAGGACGACACTATACTTACACCAGCCGTGCTGACTGCTGTCCTGTACAATGTCAATTACACGAATTCTCAATGCAAGCAGAATGAAGCTTACGTGAACAAATCTAGTATCAGCACAAGAGCGCTGTCAAACGACTTTCTCCAAAGACACCAATTCCGCGGATGCGCAGCTGCATCTGGCTTCCATTTTACGAAATCATCTTCCACGAGCCTCAAGCCAAGGTCATCGATACATCTCAATGCGCTAGACGTCGGCGACACTGATGTAGAGTCGAGATCAAATGTCTGTGCTGTTGCGTTGAACTTCGACTCGGCGTCTAGGGCTTGGTAAATATCGCTTGACGAAGACTTCTCGAAAGCGCGGGGGGTATCCATGATTTTTCGTTCGCAAAGTCTCCCGGTCCATGCAACCCGCAAATATTTTCCAAAGAGAAAGGTCAAAAATGCGAAAGCGTCGGAGGTACAGAGAACAGATGTAGAGGAGAGGAGAGCGCTTGAGCGATCAATAGGATCGACCTTGCTTCATTTGTAGTGGTGGAGGAGGAATACCCTCCGCCATCCTCCTATCACGCCACGTTAGCCTACTTGAGACACCCAGTTTTTGCATATTCTTGCCAATGCAGTTTTACGTAGTGAGAAGACTTGTTGATCTACATTGAGATCATGAAAATGAATCTAGATGCCATTATGCAGTCTTCTTCCTTGTCGCACGCATGGCGGGGTCGTAATTTCCCAAGACAGAAAGAAACTAAGCGCTTACCTAGCACTACGATCAGGCACATTGAGGGGTCGATAGGTTTATCTGCTAGTAGGGCACGACCGAATGTCACGTCTCTGGCAGAAACATCCTTGAAGCAGAAGCAAATAGACTTAAGTGGCGCGAAGTGCTTGTCAGCCGAATATCCCTGAGAGGCTGATGGCTCAGCTGCTGTTAGATCAGAGTAATCACATCAGCAAGATCTGAGACTCCGATTGCTCCCACCGTAAGAGCCTTGATACTAAGTGCTGACAAGAAGTGTTCAAGCGTAACACTGATCTCGCAGAGCATAGTCCCCAGCTTGGATGTGTTTTCACACCAAGGTATGTCCATCAACAAGACCATTTGGCGATTCTCATTGGTCATCGGTACGAATTTACTTGGATCTAGCTGTGGTCAGACTCACAATATCACTTTATGTAGTCATGCTTGCAGATGATCAGATATCGTCAACAGGGCTGAGCAAGTATGTTGTTGTGCGGCACAGCTGCAAGTAGAGATCTAGGCCAAAATTCGTCCAGAGACATCCTTCGTTGATTTGCTGTCTCGTGAATTATCGACGAAGGTCGTCACGTACTTCGCTGTAGAATCTTAATATGGAAGATCTGATCCGTGAATACATGGATAATAGAATACGCTTTCAGAGTTTAGATTCCCGTGTACATGGTTGCTTCAGGAGATTTCGGCAATATCCCTCCTTTGGGCATCATCGTCCGTTCTCGTAAACATAGGCCAAAGAACATCAAATCATATCGCCAGGGACGCAAAGCGCTTTGAGCCCTTCGCAAGCTCATTTTTCGGCGGATGGAATGTATACTTGGGCGAAGCGTATTTGGAATTAGCCGTGGAAACGAAATTTCGAACACTACCACACTCGATCTTCTGTTTCTTCTCTGATCAATAATTTCCGCCCCATGAGAAACCATGTCGGTGCTCTTCCGGGCTCGAAGGAGCTGTCTGACCGTAGCGTGTCGCCGGTTGTCTGAAGCTTCAGTCCAAAATCGGCATCAAAGCTCCCAGGCCGTGCAGGTCCTCCAGCCGAAGAAGGCTCTTGCCAGAGAAGACGAGACTGAAGAAATGATTTATTTGCTGCGAAATGGTCGCACAGAGTGGAGCAGTCCCGCATCTGCACAGTTCGACTTCAGAAGTAATTGCAGAATCTCTTTCTGTTCAATATCCACGTTGACATATATGTAGGCGACGTAGTCACCAGGCCAACGACGGCAATGCTCCTGGCGATCATGAAGACAACGCTACAAGATGACGTCTACAGAGAAGACTACACGACAGCTTCACTGGAAAATCTTGTAGCAAAGCTCGCTGGTCATGAAGCAGGACTGTTCGTACTCTCAGGTACAATGGCCAATCAACTCGCCCTAAGAACCCACCTGAATCATCCTCCCGAAAGCCTGTTGTGCGATGCCCGCTCTCACATCATCCACTGGGAAGCTGGAGGTCTCGCAAATACCGGAGCCATGATCCAGAGTGTGGCGCCACGAAATGGAGAGTTTCTTACCTTGGAGGATGTCAAGGCGAAAGCTATTCTGACCGATGATGTTCACAAAAGTCCCACCACGGTCATCAGCCTTGAGAACACTATCTCTGGCTTGGTCCATCCACTGTCAGAGAACAGAAGGATAGCCAGTTGGGCGAGACAGAAAGGACTGAAGCTTCATCTTGACGGTGCAAGATTATGGGAAGCTGTTGCGACTGGAGCCGGAAGTGTGAGAGACTACGGAGAATGCTTCGACAGTGTCTCAGTAGACTTTTCGAAGGGACTAGGAGCTCCAATGGGAGCCATGATACTGGGCAATGAACAGTTCATCACCCGTGCAAGGCGAATCAGGAAGGGAATGGGTGGTGGAATGAGACAATCTGGTGTGCTGAGTGCAGCTGCTTGGGCTGCTCTTGATAATTGCTACAGGCTTCCAGAGGTGCATCGACTCGCTGAAACAGTAGCTGACATGTGGACCTCGAGAGGAGGCCGGCTACGTAGGAGAACAGAGACCAACCTTGTTTGGATAGATCTGAAAGATGATGAGGTGTTCCGGCTGACGGGAGTTCAATACGGGATTAAGGTTGATGGATGTCGAATTGTTCTGCACCATCAAATCAGCAGCGAAGCCATCCGTCGACTGGGCCAGGTGTTTGATAACACTCTGGCCTCGACGTCGGCAGACAAGACCCTTTAGAGAAGCCATTAGATATATGGCTGTCGTAGTGGGTTCGTAGCTTCTGCGCAAGTCGAAATATTACCGAGCAGATTGTTTCCGGAGCTCTATGGAGAGGAGAATGTAAACAAACATGAAAGTTGACCAAGGCCGATAACTCCTTTAAATCAGACATGCAGTACTTACGGCACCATTGTTCAAACAAAGAGATCTTCTTCTACTTGCCGCCTGATGATGGCACGTCCAACATGAAATGCGGTCTTTTGACGTGACAATATACTTTCACTCCAGCAGGACCTTGTCTTGGCAACCCCGCAATTTTGCCCCGCGTTGGGCGTGGGACGGTTTCGAGTTCGACGAAGAGAAGAAATCGCGGATGTACGAGTAGAAACTTTATTACTTGTAGTATTGTGTTATAACTTACCTAGCTGACATTTCATCCCTTCTATTATTTCGCTACAGTTTTCTGTCTTTACAAACTCCCCACTCTTGTGCCGTGCCTCTTATCGTGAGCTTCGCTTACCCACGGACAATGTGACGAAGATCATCCATCCATCAGGATGGCATTTCCTTGGAACAGCAACATCTCGATCTCGCTTCAGGCCTTAGCCATACAACGTCATCGCATTTTGTGGCACGAGACAAGATAAGCTCTTTGTACCACCTCACTGCCTTCCCCTCTTCTTCTGTACTTTTTAGAGTCTCCAACCAGAACAATACATACCTTCGCAGTCCCAAACTACTTCTGCAATCCGTAGCACTAGTCCAGTCAACACTACAAGCCTCCAAAATGTTCAACCAAGCCCTCACCATCCTCCTCCAGCTCTCCCTCTTCTCCCTTGTCATGGCAGAGGAGACGCTCACAGCAGCCTCCCACGGCAATGCCTGGAAATACGGCAGTGGAGGTGGAATCGTAGGACTCATCGTCTTGGTTCTCGATGTTATTGCTTTCAGTACGTCCCTAATTTTCCTTTCATATATCTTCGTGCTTCGTCACCTGCGAGAACCAAAGCTAATTCTCTTACCTCGCAGTCGAAATCCTAAAGTCTGGCCGCCCACCCCTCAACAAGCTCCTCTGGTGTCTCCTCGTCTTCCTCTTCCCAATTGTTGGCCTGATCATCTACTTCTTCTTCGGACGAACTGCTGCTAGCGGTGGATCGTACGAGCCTATCGTCTAGACACTCCGAGTGGGAACAACTTAAGCCTTGGAGAAGGGTGTTGGGCTTTAACAAGGGAGGATGTTGATGGAGGGGGGAAGTAGCTCAGGGATATATATACAAAGAAGGATCGCGGAAGGAAGGACGTGTTGAGATGTGTAGAGTGCGGGTCGCTCGGTCGAATTTATGATTGTCACGAAACTGCTTCGCGGGATATTTCATGTGGCAGGGCGTTTCCTGTTCAATTTGCATGACTTTCCCTTGAATCCCAGAGTCAGAGGGTTCTCCACATTCCAATCAGATAAATAATTACAGCTTCTTGTGTACACTCCACTCATCACTCTTCAGTTTCCTTTAGAAATCACTGCGGCACCCCACCAAATCCCCCCCCAAAATCCATAAACAAATCCTGAAAATCAAAGGGTATCCAACAAAATGTCAACCCAGGAAAGTTCCACTCCAAAATAAACTCCTTCGGAACATAACTCTGGAAATCCATCTCAGCATCCACTTCACCTCCCTGCTGACCTTCTACCCCGCTAATTGGCACGGCATTGTTCCCATTCAGCGCTTTCTCGCACTTCTCGACACTTAGGCAGAGGATTCGATGGTATATATTACTGGAGCCACGGACTTTGGAGAGGTGCGAGAGGAGGGTTTTGGCGTCGGAAATGAGGCTCGACATATCAGTGGAGGAGGCGAGGAGACGGGCGAGTTTGAGGAGGAGAAGAACAGAGAAGGCACATTTTGCTGGGTAGAAAAGCCAAATTGTCAGTATGATACATGCTGCAAAGTTGAGGTCGCAAGTGGTTACATACCCCAGACAAAGTCCATGCCGTACCGGAAGGTTGCGATGTACAGCTCGGGATTTGAAAGGATAATGGACAAATGTCGCTGTGCGCTGACCTTTGCCAGGCGAATTAGGTTCTGCTGGGAGTCGGACATGATTCTATTCATAGTCAGCTTTGCGTTTTTGAAGGTTTGTCGAGTGTCTAGTACTTACGCAACATTATCAATTCCCATTCCTTGCAGTCCTTGACAGAGCATCGTCATCTCAGACCAGTCTCGTTGTATCTTGAGATTGATCTCCAAGCTCGCTTTTTCTTCTTCTTTCTCGATGTGAGACTCTGTATTAAACCTGGTCAACCTTTCTTGGCTCACTATTTAGAATCTCAGCTGTGACATACCAACGAGGTTCGTCCAATCACTACAAAAGTTAGCTGGCTATGGCATTGAACTGGTACGCTTGTGAGAGTAGGTACCTTAGCCAAACACTCAAATCGACTCTTGTCTCCTGCACAATTTCGTCCATCTCTTCATCACTCAACGATGCTTCATTTTCGAACCTACCTGCAAGACGCTCCTGCGCAAGCGCTCGAATAGCATTCAACTTTGGCCTAGTCAATATGTCGCCTTTGTCTCGCAGTCAGAATCATACCTCAACTTGAGCCAAAAGTCTAAAATCCAAAACAGTCCTGCTCGGATGCCCAAGCAAAACTCGACACCTCCTCATACCATCTACAGCTTTCACACCAGGACGTTTTCCACAATCTAGACTCAGTCTTCACTTCATCAGTCGTTCAAAATCCAGCCCTGATCCTTAGAACTTACATATGCTCCAACACAAACGTCCCAAACCAGACCCTCGTCTCTCTGATTAACCTAGCCTCCTCTTCCCGATCTCTCGAACCAGTCTGCAGTATCAAACTCGACAACTTGTTGAACGCAGCAGGTAGATTCAGATCCAAAGCTATGCGCGTCGCCATACTCGTCAACAACCACCCTTTCTCGGAGTAACACGCATTGATGAGCAGTGCCTGGACGGTCTCGATGGTTTTGGGTACAGTTCCTAGCATCACCTCGCAAATCGGGGCTTTGGTTGCGTTGGAGAGGATTTGGTATTGGTCAGATCCAGGGCCTGGCTGATCAATACGGATTTTCTGCCTTTCGAAGGTGGATGGGAACCTACCATGTTCAGCTCGGCATCCGACCGCGCAAATGGCATCGAATAGCATCGCACTTCTCTGTCGAACGCTCTCGAAAGTATCGTAAGCTGGATCGAAGACGGGCACATATCTGTCCTGTCATCATATAAGCTTAAAAGTACGTTTTGATATGCATCATGTCACTCACACAACCCTGGAAGAATGTCTGGAAATACAAATATGCATCAGCCATACTAATCATTCCCTTACTGACCACATCGGCAGTCGTTTCCACGGTCAATTCAAAACCTCGTCTCTTCCGCTTCAAGTTCATAGCCGGCTGCGTTGCCGAGTATGCGGTTCCTTCTTGAACGAGTGGCTGGTGGTCGAAAGCCGGAGGAGGCATAACCTGCACCCGACTCGATGAATGCATGGAAGAAGGACTTCCAGCATTCCCGAAATGCAACTGGCCTTGATTGTAAGAAGATGAAGGCGGAGGTGACATGGACATTCCATTTTGTATTTGCTGTTGCTGCTGTAGCTGGAGTAAAGTCACTGCAGTCGAAGTATCTGGAGCTGAGTTTTGTAATACTGCAAGCTCTTCTTCGAGTCTGGCGACTTTCCTATGGCAGATTTTAATGATCCACTTTGTCCAAGTCCAATGAACTGCAAACCATTCAAGACTTACTCGATAAGAGCATCATCCACAGTCTTCACATAATCGCACCACGCGTTGGCTTTCCTGCATCTCGCACATGGCTTTCCGCCGTCACATCTCAACTTCACAATGAGCAGTCAGAACCGGGTGAGCTCTAGTAACGCCGCCAAGCAAATGGACTTACCTTGGAGTTCCTGCAGGCCGTGCAAGCTTTCTACCATCCGGGACGTGATCAGCAACAAAATCCATCCCTCCTGCGTGGCTAACACTTCAATAGATTTCTTCACTCACAAGAACTCGCCGCTTCTTCGGCTCGGGTCCTGCTTCTGTCTCCATCGTAACAGGACTGCTCACGTTGAATGTATATCTTAATATTCTGCTGCAGATCGGCAGAAAGTTCAAAGTTGACGAGCTTTGGAAACGCGGCAAACCTTCTTGACCCTAGCAAAGGCCGTCAGAAAGCGGGGTGCGGAGGAGTGTGGGGTTGGCCAAGCTCTCGGGTCAGGCCATGTTGACCTTAGCCGAGCCAGTGGTCCTGACATCCAGTGAGCACTTCGACCTATGTGGATTATCCTCAAACAGACCCAAATTATTGTAGAGAGAGCCTAGCTACCCTCGACTAGGTAGGGGTCGGAGTTCGAAGCACATAGAGACTGGGAAGAGTAAAGGTCCTTTTGTACAATTATTATTCCTTTCCACCTCCCCCAAACAAAAAATTCGGGTAGGTACCCCATGGCCGGGTGTCTAAACTACAAGCACAAGCTTCTCTCTCTCATCTTCATGATGTCAAAGATAGCAGTCTTAATAACCCCAGCAATGCAGAGCTGCACAGTTCATTCCATACCAGGCATGCCATGCGAATATCGTCTCGAAAATACAACAGAGAAAAGGAGTCGGGTCGGGTATTTTCCACTCATCTCGCAAAAACCTTGACAACACCGTCACCACCAGCACTAACTACCCATCTTCCATCCTTGCTCCAGCAAACCGAACAAACGCCTTCTCCTCTCATGAGTCGATGGCTTGTGATTTCCTGGATGCAACTTCTCTTCTCCAAACTCCAAAATCTCAGGCTCGCATCGTGGCCAGCGGACACGAGTTCTCGTCCATCAGGAGACAGCGACAAAGAGGATATAGCAGCTGGATGTGCAAGCATGTTATATGTGCATTGACCTTGGACAAAATCAGAACCGGAGCTTGGAAATAATTTGGAACGGGAATGCTTACCGCTGTTTGCGTCGTAGAACCTGATGAATCTATCCTCATGACCGGAAATGATGGTGCCTTCAACTCCGCCGCTTGACCCAGTAGCTCCCCCAACGACGCCCTCATCTTCTGATAGACCACGACTGGAGTCAAATGTTAACGAACTCTCGAGTCCGTTGGTCGTTGCTACGATGGCGTTGACGCCCGTGGCAACGGTATGGTCGAAGGTCTCCAGACTAGCCATAGCAGCGACCTCTTCTCCAGTGCGAGTGTCATACACAAGAACGGCTGCATCTGAATATGAAACGGCAAATGTATCACCAGAAGTCGACAGCGGCGTGATGCATGTTGGCGATGCTGTACTGTTGGCTCGGGAGATTGAATGTATCAGAGTGTAATGGAACGGCGAGTTGGACGCAACACTCGGCTGTGGGGAAGATGGGAATGCAGAGCCAGATGACATAGAGTTGCCTCGGACACGGCCCCCTCGTCGCCCACTTCCCGTCTGGCCGGGAGGCGACATCAGCTGTGGTGGTGCACTGACAGACCAGACCTTGACTGTTCCATCTGCACTGCCTGATGCCAGGATGATCCGATCAGGGCCGCCAAAAGAATTCGTGGGTCCAAAGACAGCACCAGTTGTGCCCGGTAACACGCATATGGTCCAAACTGCATCGGTATGGCCATCTAGAGTTGCCTTTGGGTCGACTCGTCCACGTTCCCAGACTCTCACAGTCGCGTCTTGTCCACCAGAGAATATCCACCCATCACCTTGTGCTCTTCCACCGCTGGAGAAGTTTTGAGAGGGCGACCAAGCAGTGAGACTCATTACAGTGCCTGTATGACCTCGATGCGTAAAATAGCTTTGGATGTCTAGGTCGTTTGCTGTATGGTGCATTCCTCCTTGGTTCTCATATCGAGCAGGTATAATCCATCGCTTTATTGTCCCATCGTCTCCCGCGGTGCATATCTCTGGCTCTCCTGGACTTCCACCTCCAGTGAATATGACGGAGCGAACGGCGTCCAAATGCCCTCTCAATCCAAACCTGACCTTGAAACTACCACCATCTTCTTTCTGCGCTGGGTTTAAGGACAATTCATGATCAGCGCTCTTGCGTCTTGACATGGACCCCTTTCTTCGATGCGATCCTGGCCCTCGATTTGGAGATTTTGGTTCTTGCGCTATTGGGAACAAATCGGTATCGGGACGTTGTGGTGATGGCTTCGGCTCGGGTTCTGGGAATTGTGCCGCCTCGTTGAAATCCCAGCCGTCTGCTTCTGTGGAGGGCTCCTTCTCAACCTCCTCAACATTAACCTCCCTTCCATATGAATCGAAGCTATGGTTGACCTTGGTAACTGACTCCTGCGCAGGTTGGTCGGGAAGTTGGAAAGTAGAGGACCACTCTTGGGACGTAGCTGGAGGTAATGGCTGTTGATCTGCGAGAGATCGAGAGACTGGAATTTCCTGGGTTCTGATGGGCAGATTCGAGGTTGGAACAGGAGGTGGGTGATGATTAGGAGTTGGTGACGGCCTCGATAGACTCGATTCCCGCATATTCTTCTGTCTCGCCTGCTGTTGATATATCTCCTCCAAGCTCTGCTGACCCTGGCCTGGACCATATGAGGGTTGTAAAAGTATTTCTTCGGGAGGCGGAGGTTCTTGAGGTGGTAGAGGGTTCGACGGCGAGACCATGAGGTAGGTGAGCTCTCCCTGTGTCTTGTCCATAAAGTTCTTTAGATTGCCGCGATCTGGGTCCTCGTCTCCTCTCTCTCCCACTCCCTCGGTGTCCAAAAACGAATTGTGAGGTTTGTCTTGAGCTGCTGTAGGTCGTCAGTAAACACAAATTTGGCTACCACTCAGTCCGGAAATACATACGACGTTCTTTCTTCACAGAAAGGTTCTCCTTATCTTTGCCGTTGGAAGGGTCTTTGGCCTGTATATCTCCCCCTGCTTTGAGAGCTTTGACTTGGGCATCCCGATCCTTCAAAGCCTTCTCCAGCATGTTGATATACTTCTTCAAGCTCTTGTTGCTAGCATCGCTTTTGCGCGTGCTGCCCTCTAGCCTTGCGATTCGCCCTTTCATCTCCTGTCTCTCGATCTCCCAACTGTTGCGATCTCGCTCGTGCCTGTGCCATTCGGTTTGTAGAAAGCGCATAACACCTGTTACCAGCCAGAATTAGCTTTTATGAAATTCACGACTTTGCAGACGGGTCCTACATACCCTGCAGAGTATATTCTGTTCCCTGTGGCTGGTTCACCTGCTGAGAGCCATCGCCGCCTCCATTACCACCTCCATTGGAACCCGCCCCCATCCCTGAAAGGGACTGCCAGGCCATATTTGCCTTCCCAGGCAGCGGACAACGATAGAAAGCCCCGATCTATGGTGGGACTCTCGCAGAAGCTCACGCTCTGTTGGCGCTGCGGTCGTTGATGCACGCGGGCATCTGTTGTCGTCGGCGCAAGCTGGCCCCTGAGCTGGTGGATTGTTGGCTAGCTCTCAATTGGACATGGCAGCAGGGCGTTTGTTGGCGGAAAATTGGGAAGCGAAGGTTCGTGCAGCTGGAGTTATGTTTCTCGGTGTTGGGAGAACACGGGGGACGTAGAAATCGCGCTTTCTGATCACTGGGCAGTTCAGCGATGTTGTTCGCGTCTGGTCACCGAATTGTCCTGTCTACTTTGAGCTGTTGGTGCCTCAAAAATGTCAGGCACAAATGTGGCTGCTTTTACAATATCTGGCGCCGCTTGAAGCACACCCTAAACGGAGATAAACACCCCTACAGAATCATGGTGATTATTACAAGTATGATACGGGAGCTCCCCGTCCAAAGTCACGATTGTATTACTCATGTTGGTCCTTTGTCCCGTGGTGGTATCAAGTAGTAATTAATCTCTTGTCCTCTTGTGAGCTTTACGAGCTTCATACTGTATGAAGGCCAGCAAAATTTTGAGCTGAGTTGCCTAGCCGATCGAAATTCACAGCATTATCAAAGCAGCATCGTCACTGGCTGCTGGGGAGACAAATGTCAGGGACTGGAGGACTGGGTCACGATTCGAGCAATTTGAAATGTAAGCATCGCCGAACACCATGCAATTTCTTATACAATAGCAAGACAACTCTACAAAGACTCCGGTCCTTGGAGTTGCCTAGTGCCAATTCCCTCTGCACCTCCCTTTTGCCAGAATCCTTTCACCATCCCCACTCTATACATACAAGCCCATCTATCCAGCGAACCGAAAAGATCCGTGTTTTCAGTCATCTACTCGTCCTTGACACCACCACGTCCGGCCTTCTCCGCAGCGGCGATTGACTTCTTGTCCTGGGCTTGGGCAGCCCCTCCTTGGAGACCGCTCATCAATCCTGCTGGGGCCTTGAATGGGCGCTTCAAATCTCCAGTGGCTGGCTGTCCGAACAAGTGGATCTTGATCATGTTGCCTTCGAATGCGCCCTTGAGAGGGATGATGGATTGAATGACCAATGGGTTGGTGTACTTGAAGTACAGATGCATAACTCCCATCATTCCGACGCCCATGAGTTGTGCCTTGTATAGAGCCTTCATTTGTGCGACATCATATGCGTGGACGGTGGTGGTGATGAGCTTGGGCTCCTCGGTGGATCCCATTTGTGGCTGCTCGACATACTTGAGGGTGGTCATATCTGCAGACAGTCAATATTTAGGCCTTCGTGCGCCATAGTTTTCAATGCTCACCCTTCTTCTTATTGATCTGCAGATGCACGTAGGCATACACAGAAATGATGATGACGTTCGACAGGATGTAGCCGGCGCGGATCATATTGAGGACACTGGGATCATCCATAGGAATCTTCTTGGAGACTTGCATCATCACAAGGATGATCACCAAGTTGGTACTGCCAATTCTTGTTAGTATAGCTGCAAAAATGGGATGGGGCATCGAGGTCGAGGGGCGTCGCATACATTTGAGGGCTGATGGCCATTTTGTCGGTAATTGGATGGATCGCAGGAATACAGTCTTGGGGTTTGTGATGCTAGGTAAAGGTCGTAATTGAATGCGACCGGGACAAGTTGTGGGAGCGTTTGTCGGATTTGAGGTCAGAAATTGATGGCGGATAGAAGAAGAAGGCTGTCGTGCTGCTCAGAATCGTGCGCCACTGTGTAATCCAACTAGCTAGTACTAACTGGGCTTAGAGTACCTAAATTGTGGCTGGAAGGTGGCTGCAGAGCTTGAGGCCAGATATCTTCACCACCAAAACCGAGGATTCACCGTTCTCCTAACATCATTTGTTTACTTCCACACATCGAGCCGCATATTTCATGATATGCAAATCTCATGCTATTACCAAGTGGCGGAAAGTGCTTCAGAAACAACACTTGCTGACCATCTGCGTCGACATGATATTCCGAGCATCTTCTACAGTCACAGTCAAGCAGCCCAGGACACAGTAGAGACGGTTGTGCTGTTTGGCTCCCCTATCTTTTCGTTCACATTCGTACTCGTCTGGTCTATTCTTTTCATTCACGAGTGGTTCATGTGATTTTCAAGCCCACACCGATCTGAACTAGCGGTCAGGTCGCCTCGTTTTTTTTGTTACAAGTCACGAAATGTTGCACAACGTCTTCGGTCTCTGACTTGACTTGTTATCGTTAGGCACTTATCTGATCTAGTATCAGATCATGCCTGTTACAGAAAATTTGTATAGACCCGTTTCTGAATCCGCATAGCATATGTCGCTTCCAATATATGTGCGAGGGGCGCCTCTGATCAGTCCATGGTACACAAGATTTGAATGAGCCCAGCTCGTCGTTCCTGCCAGAGTGGCAACCTTGTGGCAGCAAACACTCTATGCTCTCGGTACCAATGCACATTATAGCATGGTATCAATCTGTCCTCGAATCATTGTCAGTCCATATTCGCTTTCCAGCTCGTCGCTCTGGGGATGAACGCCGACATACAACAGTGTTGGCATCGTCTGCACTGTCACCAACTTCAGACGATGATAGGAACAAGATTTGTCACCCTCCCAGTTGATAGCGTATGCGATTGCTTGTCTTCCGGTCTGGCAGGGGCTCTCATCGGACCATTCATTAGGCCACGGAATGAAATGGAGATTTATCCCTTCTTCCGCGGAAGCTCCAACAGATCATCGGGTCGATCATTGTTACTTCCGATTTACTCATTGATGCCCAATACACACACCACCTTACACCATAGTATGTGCAGCAAATTGTCGAATGATCTAGCTCATGGTCTCGTTTTCACATTGACCTTCGGGGACGTTCCGGCTCTGTGATGCCCAGGGTCGGCCTGATCACTGTGGCAGGCACTTTGAGTATGCTTAGATGAGCCTGGAAGAGGCTTCAGCATGTCACCCGATGCTTACCTTGCCCGGATGCAAATCGGTGTCGTACAGGCGGACTTCCCTGTTAAGATTCAGAATCGCGCTCAAGTCATCGGCGATTTTCTTTTTCAAGATTTGTGATTCCAAACCTGAAATTGATCGTTGATTCAACTCGGTAGACTTCAGAGAAACTTGTCTCTGGGGCAAATCCCCCGATTCTACATACCTCGATTTTCGGTTTCTGGCAATTGTCACTTGGCGGGTCGCCACGAGAAGCATGGGCACCAAAGCGGAGCAAACACCTCGGCTCCTAGGTCGGCAAGGCAAACACCAGCATGACCTTTCGAATATGCAGATACTCACCGCGCTGTCTTCCCGTGCCTCGATATGCATTGTGTTATTTCCACCGTTCAGCCTTACTTCCTCGGAGGACGCCTCCGCGAAGAGGATGGGACCACTGATAAGTAGCTCATACTGCCAAGGACCGTTACCCAGCAGGCATTGACCGCTCGGCTCAGCCTACTCAGATCTCTTTTTATAGTGTTTCTCTTTGCTTCGCCATCCACGCAATGTTACTCCCCGTCGTACTTGTATCAAGATTCTGACCGCTGCCAGCGCGATGGTGGGTATCATGAGTGGATCTTAGCCACATCCATGGTCCGATTAATATTTTTCTCATGTACAACATGAGTAGGCAGAGGAATTTATAGACTCACAATTCTGCTCATCTCAAAGCGCTTTCTTCTTCTACAACCAACTACTCCTCGCACGCACATACATGATCTCACCCGGCATCTTCAAGATGAGAAACATTCAGAACCTTCAGCTAGCACCACTCCAAGCTTTCACGCCAATAGCGCCCAACATGCTCCAGCTTGCACAGTTGCAACAACCTCTCCGACCTCAACGTATGCCTGCCTTCATGCCGTCTCTCACTCCGCCAGTCCTGCCAAATGCGATGATGACCGGCGGACTCACACCTGCTGCAATGTACCAGCAAATTGCCTACCCAAATCCTTTCGCTCAACCGCATTGCCATCATCAGCAAACCCTGCCTTGTCACCATCACGACTCGGATAACCATCACAGCTGTCGAGGCAGGCGCGGGTGCTCGGGCTCCCATGGTCATTCGAGCCTGGACTCCCCTTTCAACCGTGGCTCGAGATCGCGTTCGAGGTCCCACTCACATACTCGCTGTCGCAGCCGAACTCGATCGCCGTCATTCCGTAGGAATGGGGTGGAAATCGTCGACACAGCAAGACGCAGCTATCCATTCTACTCGACCTCAGGCACTAGCTTATATATCGATGTGCGGCATCAAACACCATATCGTGGAGGCGAGAGACAAATGGTCCTCAAGATACCACTCTCAGCTACCATCCAAGATATCTGGGATTGTATAGGAGACTTGATCGGGAGGCGCAGGAGATATGAGGTCGAGGTTTGCATGCTAGGTGGACCCGCTGTGTCACTCTGGGATGTTCGAGGTGTCAACGAATTGAGGGCGAATCAGGACGATATTGACTACTTCGTTGTCTATGAGCGATAACACAAAATGCTAGTATTTCCGGCGTCATTGAATTCTCCGTATCTGAGCAATGATGTTTCTCTTGAATCATTCTCTTATTACCACTGCTTAGTATTCGTTGCTTGCTATAAGTTAGATTGTATCACGGATCATTGCAGGTTGCAACAAAGGCGTTCCATTGGTAGTGGTCATTTCGTTCAAACGGAGGTACCATCAGGATTCAACTCTCTGGGCAGTGGAAAGGCATTTACGTCTCTCGTTCTAGCTTCGTGAAAGTTTCCTGTCCCGGTAAAATATCAATCTGTTTTCAATACACAAACACAAAGTCCTCATTCTTGAGATCAGTCTCATCATCAAATGCCTTGTCTCCACTCTCCAATCCATTTGCCTCATCGACAGCATCGCTAACTGCACGTTCCTCTGTAGTCATCATCGAGCGGTCGGCAATGACTGCGGACTTGCCAACTTGAACTCTACGGGTGGCATGCTTCTTATTGAGGAACATTAAGTAGAGGGTTGTAAGGCTTGAACATCTAGTCAGCTATGTCCCTTGTCTTCATGGAACTGGACTACTTACATAACAAGAATAACGAGGAGTACGAAGAGGACAAGGTTAGATATCAAGCCGCGTCGGTAGAGGGGCTTCTCTGCAACGGTGTACAGATGAGGACCAATGATCTGGAAGTGTCAGCGAAGATCTTATCAAGTGGATACGAGACGGCAGTACATTGCCCGCACTTTGTCCGATGAAGAGCATGGCTGTGGTAGTCTTCTTCTTGGTCTCGCCTGCGGTATTTTGCGAAGACCATGAATAGATCAACGGAGCTAAGTTTTGTCAGCCGGGAGTTTCGGAATAGGGAAATTTTCCTACATACAGATGCCTGGATAGAATGAGATCTAAGTCAAGGTTAGCCCAAGAATACTGTCATGGAGATACAGCCGCTCAGAGAAGGTACTCACCAGATAGTATCCCACCAGAAGAGGACCTTTGTTACCAGCAGTATGTTTGATACACAGTAGCATCACGATACCGATGATCGGCGGAATGCAGAGAAGTGCAAGAACGGGACCTTTCTTCTTGAGTCGAGTAGCCAACCACGCTCCACCCATTGTCGCAATAATCTGCACGGCTCCAAATGGCATGTTCAAGAGGATTGTCTTGAAGTCATCAAAGCCGAACGAGCTAACAATCAACGGGCCAAAGGTTGTGATACCACCACTTGGAATTCTACTTCTGTTAGCGCGAAGTCCCAAGCAATTGAAGTGACGGGGAGCACCGACGAGACGGAAAATATCAGAGCGAACCAGAACCAGGTTTTGATATCCAGCATGCTTTCAGTGACGTGCTCCCACTTCCACGTCGTCGATATGACACCCATCTGATTCGCCCTCAGTCTTTCCACTGCCAGGACCTTGTCATGTTCGTTGAGGAACTTCGCGTCGACGGGGGAGTCGGGCATGAAGATACTGGACTCGTTAGTCTTCAAGCACGATGTAATGGCAGTACTACTTACAAAACTATAACAGAAAAGACGACTGTGAGGAGGCCGCACGCGAGGAAGATGATCTGTGAAATTGTGAGTACTTGTCTTGAACATGGAGACTTTGGGGTCTTCTACCTGATACGAATGAAGAGTCCCGGAATTTATATGGCCAATCCCATAAGTGAGTAGACTACCCAGCTGGCTGATGGTAAGCAGTTGGCTACTATGAGGTATGGAAGGGGCATACTATGGTAGTGACGCCGTTCATGGCGTACCAGGCTGCGTTTCGATTCGTCTGTTCACTTCTCCGCCACCACATTGTGGTGATCGCCAAGAAGGTGGGTGCTATGCAGAAATTAGTTCGGCTAGCCGGGTGCTCCGATCATACATACCAACTGAAGCTTCAAAGCAACCAAGGAAGAATCGTGCAGCGAAAAGGCCTTTGAAGTTATGAGCGACGGCCATACAGCTCAGAACAGCTCCCCAGCAGAATACCATGGCACCTGCAAATTTGCCGGTAGGTAGCTTGACCAAAACGTACGCAATCAAGGGCTGCATGACGAGCTGAGCAATGTAGACGATAGAGCCGAGCCAGGAGTAATCTTCGCCTTTGAGATGAGCATCTTCAACCAGACCGAAAACACTTGCATAAGAAAGTGTTGATTTGTCTAGTTGTTGGAGGAAGTATACTCCTAGCATGATCGGGAGTATGGTAAGATCGATCTTCCGCAGGATGCGTTTGTTGTCTGCCTCCGAAAGAACGATACGTTCATTGGTGTTGTTGAGGAGTTCCGCGGCGCGGTCTTTGCCCCTGCCATCGTGTGCTTGCTTGGGAGCATCCTCGATTCTCTCGACATTCTGCTTCTGGTCTGACGTCCCGGCTTCGTAATTCGATGTCATAGTTGCGACACAGATAGAACAAAATTGATGAAGTGTGAAAGAACAGTATCAACGCAGAATATTGAAGGAGTCGAAACTGTTCAACCACAGCAGATAGAAGAGGAGAACTAGCATTTCAGCAGACAGATCTCGGGGTTCATCTGCGTATCTATATAGAGGCCCTCAATCGGGTAGAACCGACATGGTGGAGGAGCGGTCTCTGACGGTCCATGGTTGCCATGTCTGGGGAAAATGAGGAGATGTGGAGTGCATAAACCGAAGCTTGTCTCGAACCATCAAAGCTTGTTCCATTACATCGGAAATCCGTCCTTAATCCGAATGGACTCACGTCAAGGACGAATGACTGGCCGCGTGGAGCGCAATAGAAACTGACTCAGGCGCGGGGTTTACGGGGAACACCCCGTAACGATGTCCACAACAAAAGTCTGGGGAGGACTTCAATTAAGCGAGGCCACGCAAGGAGCCCGGAGATTGCAGTGCACACTCGGAACTGGGCCGACTAGCGTACTTTCTACTTGTTGGTCGAGCCGACGTCCTGCTGGCCAAGATCATCAAACCCCTCAACACCAGCAAATCTTCGGGAAGTTTCCGATCGTGGTGTCTTGACTGCCCGCAAAGCTAGATGGACCACGAGACAATGTGAGTTGATGGTGCAGTTCTTGTTCCAGGAAATCAAGGTATAAGTCTTCTCCTATCCCCCTTTTACACTCTACAGATTTCGTGTCCTCTCCCTCCCGGACTCTTTCTAGCCCCGCATCAACATGCCCCAACGAGAGTTTACTCCTCGAGAATATGCCGTTGTCCAAGAGAATGGACATGCTGAAGGCTCTACTTCCACGGACGTGAGCCTCGAATCTACTGATGGAGATGTGCCGTTCCGGTTCACATTTCAAGCCGTGCGGCCTGGCTTGTTTAGAACAACCTTTTCCTCGAAAACCCATCCCCTCCCCCCTCATCCAAGCACTCCTCGTCCAGCTTCGAATTTGGATGGCTTGAACACGAGCTCGAAGTCCTCTGGGAGACTCAAGACCATAAATGTTGGAGGGGTAACAGCAACAGTAGACTGGAGTGGCCCTCCGCTTGTGTCCTTACAGCTGGATGGCCAACCGGCCCCCATCCATCGCGATCTCGACTTTCGGTCCTACGTTGCAGACTCTACAGGTATTGCGCATTACACCAGATACAAGCGGGACACATTGCATGTTGGACTGGGCGAAAAAGCGGCCCCTATGAACTTGTCGAACAGGAATTTCATCATTTCTGCCACAGATTGCTTTGGCTACGATATCTATCGGACGGATCCTCTCTACAAACATATTCCTCTCCTCATCAATGCCACGCCCGACGGCTGCGTTGGCATATTCTCGACATCCCATAGCCGGGGAACATACTCCGTGGGGTCGGAGATCGATGGGTTGTGGGGGCACTTCAAAGTCTACAGGCAAGACTATGGCGGACTGGAAGAATATCTCATGGTAGGGAAGACAATTCAGGATGTCGTGCGCATATACGCAGACCTGGTCGGATATCCCTTGTTGGTTCCAAGATGGGCTTTTGGTTACATTGCAGGTGGAATGAAATATTCCATGCTGGACGAGCCACGAGCTTCCGATGCTTTGATGGACTTTGCTGCAAAGCTCAAGAAGCATGATATCCCATGCTCGGCGTTCCAGATGTCTTCTGGATATACTGTAGCAGAGACGGAACCAAAAACTCGGAACGTGTTCACGTGGAATCGACATCGATTCCCTGACCCGGAGGGTTTCGTAGCCAAGTATCATGAAGAAGGGATCCGAATCATCGCCAATGTCAAGCCATATATTCTTGCCAATCACCCAGAGTATTCTAAGTTGGTATCCTCGGGTGCTCTGTTTACAGATCCAAAAACGAAAAAAACTGGCGTTGCTCGACTTTGGAGTGCTGGTGGTGGCGAGAGTGGTGAAGGTGGTCATATCGACTTCACCTCCGATGCAGGATTTAAATGGTGGTACGAAGGAGTCAAGGCGCTTCGAAAGTGTGGCATCGAGGGAATTTGGAATGACAACAACGAGTACACCATTCCGGATGACGGTTGGCAGTGTGCACTCGATGGCAGATCATCAGAGGTCGGCGACGAAGTTGGACTGTGGGGGCGAAGTTTGCACACAGAGCTGATGGGAAAGTCTTCCTATGATGCTCTCGTTGATTTGGAGCCAGATGTTCGTCCGTTTGTTTTGACTCGATCTGCAACCGCGGGAACAATGCGATATGCAGCAAGTTCTTGGGCTGGAGACAATGTGACCAGCTGGGATGGGATGAAGGGTGCAAATTCGTTGTCCCTGAACGCCGGTATCAGCTTGATTCAGGTAAGTCATCTTCGCCTCTTGCTGAATTTCTCTGACTTCTCAGTGCTATGGGCACGATATTGGTGGATTTGAAGGTCCACAGCCCAGCCCCGAATTGCTTCTTCGTTGGGTACAGTTGGGAATTTACTCGCAACGATTCGCCATCAACTGTTTCAAGACAGATGAGAACGACAACACGATTGGCGGCGTGATCGAGCCATGGATGTATCCGGAGATTACTCCACTTATTCGAGACGTCATCAAACGTCGCTATGAGCTGATACCATATCTCTATTCTCTGATGCTGGAGAGTCACTTGACTGCCCTTGCTCCTCAGAGGTGGATTGGATGGGGGTACGAGTCGGACCCGGAAGTCTGGACTCCCGAAGTTATGGCTGGTGAAACCCAGTACTGGTTGGGAGATACAATCATGGTCGGCGGTGTCTATGAGCCTGGCAACACAATCGCTCGTATGTACCTGCCGGAAAATGAGCACGGCTACTTGAACTTGAGTGCACCGCACCAGCATCTGGAAGGCGGGCGATGGGTTGAGATAGACTCACAATGGAAAGAGAGTATTCCACTACTTGCCAGAGTTGGTGGAGGCATTGCGATTGGAAAAGATCTGCAAACTCGGTCACCGGGTGATCACAGATTCCCTTCTCCTAATGCTGTAGAGGATGACTACCGTGCGGTAGAAATCTTTCCTGCAACCGGCAACGCAAAATTCTCATACAGTTGGCATGAGGACGATGGTATAGCGGCGAAACCTGAGATCACCACCTTCACGCTGAGATACTCCTCAACAGACGATGGGATTTCGGTTGCGTTTGAAAGGTCAGGAAAATTCGTTCCGGCTTGGAAGGAACTTGATATCATTTTGCCTGTGGGTGAGAAGCGCCCAGTCCTTCAGGCCGGCATGGGATGTACGAAAAAGGCAGATTCGCGAGGACGTACAGTTTTCGCATTCGTGTTCTAGGCTTAGTCTAGCTCAACAGCCATTTGCCTTTCTTCATCAAAGCAGACTTCACAGCACCCCACTTTTCTCTTCCAAACGTGTACGTGAAGCTCCCTCCGTCATCCGAGCAGTACTCACGTACATCATCCAATTCCATCATACTCATTAAGCCCTTGAAGGGTTCATTATCCACATTCGTCTCCAAGAACATTCCACCCAGTCCCATTTCCCGAAATCCGTGTTCTATCAGTCCCTCGAGAGCTTCAAGTGCATAGCCTTCCCTCGCGAATCGATGATCAACCAAAGCACCAGTATCTCCCACATAAACATCAACCCCATTGATCCGCCTCATAGGGAGTGAGTTGTATCCGCTCATTCCAATAAGCCATCCGTCGTGGACTTTGAGGACTTCCGCTGAGTCTGGTGCCGGTTGATCAGGCTTCAGGATGATGACCATGAAGCCATTATCTCCCGCTGCAGTGGAACCCTGCTGCGATCGCAGTCTTTCCGCCTGCTCGGCTTCTGGTCTGTCGGCGCCAACGGCTCCGCCAAAGGGATTGTTCAACGGGTCAATGCGGACTAAGGAGAATTGTTTGGCGTCGGAGGGGCTAGCAGTCCGAAGTATGAGCCGAGGGGTCTCTAGATGATGACTGGATCTTCCATGAATAGGTGCCATTTTGACTTCGGGTTCTTGATTTCGGGCCTCTGTTCAACACTGCTGGTTAATTTATGATCATTTGGGTGTGGTCCACATCATGAGTCAAGACGTGATGACATTCCCAATTGAGGTTTCTTGCATTATCTGCATGCTGACACCAAGCGAGTTTCTTAAAATGAGTCACTTCATTATTTACCAATGAGGCAAAGCTTTCGATCCAGCACAGCAGTCTCGTATATCTGCTCGACCGTACAACACCAGTCGTCTTTCGAAGTCGAAAGTATTCCACCAGTGCTGAGCATTCTTTGCTTTGTCAACAAACCCAACTCCTGCCCCATCTGACGTTTCTCGGGCCCCGTCCCAAATCCCAACCACCTGTGTCTAGCACTTATCACTTCCATGCGCGAGATGTCTGGGCGCGAGTGAGCGACATGTTTGAGAATTGCCCTAGGAGTCCATCAAATCGACTGCTTTCGCCACAATGTCCAGCCTTACATCCTTCACATAGTTCCTGCTGATGTGGACCTTTGCTCTCCCCAGCAAACTCTGGAATCTCTTGCTCTACCCCACACCATTTCAGTAGACGATATGCAACCCTATCTGCGTATGAATCGTCCAGAACCGGTCTGCTCAGCGCTTGGCAAGCTCGGCAACGTTGATGGTATACTCTTGCATTGTATCGTTGGCCGGAGTACATTCGAATCGTGATGGCGATTTTCTTACTGGACCATCCTTTGGTCTGACAATTTCGGTTGCTGCAGCGGAAGCGGCCCATGATATTTGTATCGTAGCTTCGGACACAGTCGATGTCCTCGTCGACGTTATGGAACGCGAAGGGGTGGTTTTCGGTTTCGAGCAAGCGGCACAGATTATCGTGCAATGAAGGGTACATGGACCAAGCCGATGTCTGTGGCCTACGCTGTGGTCTTCCTTGTGTCATGGTCGGGTGTGGTTATGTGAGAAAGTGTCCCTTGAGCCGGAAAATGAGGTCGAGGGACTCCATGCAATAAGAATCGGATGTGCAGACCATCTCCTGGTCACTCCGCTCGACCTGTGAACACATGTGCCAATGGGAGAGACTTCATTGTTGTGTGGGAATACAAAATCGAGCGACAAGGTGCGTTGCATATGCAAAGATCCACGTTATTGTTTGATTTGTTCAAGTTCTGCAGTGTCTGCACGATTTTGTTGGTCAACAAGTGCTTCCGCTGCAGTTAGCCGTATCCAAGGCGCCACATGCAGACAGAGAGGACTACCCGTTAACATCTCGTCTGCAAAAATCTATCGATGGAGGAGTACATCTTGCCTCCCAATTTCAATGACATGCCCAGACGTGCAGGCACTGGTAGACTCATTGACGGGAACAAACCTGGGCGAAGCTCACTGCCTTTAGCGTCTATAAGCCAACAGATCACAGTACGCTCTTATTTCCTCTCAACCCGCAATAGCCTCCAGCTTCTCTTTCTCGGTTGCTTGTTCCAATTCGTATACTTATGGGCATCTCCCTAAACATTGATGCCCCCCTAAGGTATATCCTTCTCTTCCACAATGACCTCAGGGCGGAGGAGTGCTTCCATATATCCATAGTCAAAGACTGCAAGCAGTTGTCCGATTCGTATGAAATGCTGCCATCATTTGCATCAAGGAAGTAACATGTTGAATTGGAGCAAGATTCAATATGATGTCATAGATTCCTCTTTCTCTTGGTGTTTCGCCCAGTCATTCCCGCGATGCTCAACTACTGAAACATGGCGAATGCTCACGGGTCTCAATTAGAGCCAATTTTGAAATACGGATGAACAATAGCGATTGTCACTTTTTTAATTGCGCATCTCGGGAGTGAGATTTGCCGGGACGATTGTCGAGAATTGGCTGCAGAGCGAACGATGTCTCAGAACGCGAATTGATCTTACAAATTGACCTGCACCACTCGCGAAATGAGAAAGTCTTTGCCCCAGATGCTCTTCCAAACAAATGAATTTACCCTCTTGCTTTGGTACTATATCTCTTTAATGAAATCAACAATGCCGTGGTTCTCGTGCTGTGAGATGGTTGTCCAGGTAATCTCTCCACATCCTACCCAGGCTGGCCACTTCTGAAGATCCGTGCATGCGACAAGTATGTAAACAACACGCGCCACTTCATTCCTTTTGCTAAGCTGTGATGTCTAGGAAATAGTCTCTTGGTCACTTCTCAACGCACTCAAGCAATGCAGTTACAAGACCTACGTGTATAGAGCCAAGATAACCGACGACAGAAGTAGAATTAGTTCACCTTGGAGTTGAAAAGCGCAATTCCTCCTCGTCGTCTATAAAGGTGACCGTCGAATTCCCCTTCGCTCACATCTCTTCATCTACCAGCACTTCGACTTCATTCCCCCCTTATATCATCTTTTTTGAACAACTTTGTTCCTCCACACTCGTTTAAACAGACAATATGAAGTACTCATTCACTCTCGCAGCTCTTGCTACCGTCGTATCTGCCGACTTCACCTCCATCTTCAACATCACGGCCACTCCTGATCAGGTTGTCACCAGCACTGGTGCTCCAGCTCCAGGTCAACCAGGTGCCATTGGCCAATTCAACTATGCCATCGACTCCAACACCGATACCATCTGTTACGATATCACTCTCACAGGAGTTACTGGAGATTATCAATCTGCTGCCTTGACTGCCACCCACATTCACCAGGGATTGAAGGGAGCATCTGGTCCTCCACGTATTGTATTTCCCAACCCAGGTCCGATCACCGATGGTGTTCGACGCAGTGTCGGATGCTTGACTGGACCCTTCGTCACCGGCATCAAGGGCGCCGACAATGTCACAGATACTGGTGCTGGATTCAAGCTCTCTCAAATCGAGGCCAACCCGGCTGGTTTCTTCACTGATTCCCACACTGCTCTCTTCGTCCCCGGAGCTGTTCGTGGTCAACTTGATCAGAGCTTCAAGCTTATCGACAGCCCTTCCATCCCACCATCTGGAAATGGCAGTGTCATTACCACCGCTACACTCACAAAGACTGTAGATGTTACCATCACTCAATGCCCAGCCGCGAAAACGGACTGCCCTGCAAATGAGAAGTACCCAGCTGTCGTCAAGACCGCAGTGGTCTACACTGTAAGTTTCTCTTCAACACCTCTCATTCGTACAATAGAGCTGACACCAAATAGACCGTCTGCCCAGTATCTGAGCTGCCATACTACACCAAGGCTTACACACCAACTGCAACTGCCCCAGGTGTCATGTTTACCGGTGCTGCATCTGCAAACAAGATGGGTGGTGCCCTTATGGCCGCTGGATTCGTGGCTGCTCTCTTGTAAGCAGTGGACTGGATGCTTGATCCAGAGGAAATTTGGAAATGGCGTGTTGTATGTGAATGGGTTAACATGTCAATGATACTTCATAATTTAGTTTTCAATGTATAACGTCTAACCCCCCTATTTCGCCTGTACCGTGATGCCGATGAGCACTCCAGCCCTGAAGTGAGGTTCTTTGTGTTCTGATTCGTTTCCCCCGGATTTTATGTGGGACCGCATTTCTCCTCATTTCGCCTATCCCGTTTCGGGTTCGCATGAGCGTCCGACCTGATCTGCACAGGGGTTCGCGTCGACCACGGCTCCTCTGGTTTTTAATCTTTCTTTAGCCTTGCTTCTGTTTTGCCGTCGTTTATTCTCCAATTATGGACTTCTTGCTCTTTGACTCTACATTCAAAATTCTCATCTGTACTCGCTGCAAGTATGCTTTAGTCCCCGGCACGATTGGTTCTCATTTAAGCTCTCTGCATAAGAATGAAGTGACAAAGAATGAGAGGAGGGATTGTGTTAAGATCTGGAAAAACAAGCCGCTCCAACCTGCTCGGGATGTCCAGCAACTTGATCTCCCTCTGGATACTTCACCTGTTACTAACCTAGCCGTATTCTATAATGGCATACGTTGCCGCCTCTGTACTGTGCGGCCTTATATTTGTGGTGAAGGTAGCATGAATAGTATGCGAGATCATTTCAAAACTGCCTATAAATGGAAAAGTGGCCATAAAGGTGGCCGTCCCTCTAGAGCAGTCCTTGCATCGCAAAATCAAGGAGTAACAAAACAGACAGTCCTCTCTTCAATGATTGCTAGTCCTGTCGTGTATCAGACTTTCCACGGGAGTAACTTCACCCGCTTTTTCCAAGTCGCCACACCTTTAAAACCTAATCGGGGAGCATCTGAGGAAGGCCAACCACATCCTCCCGCTTCACTTGAGGCCCAGATCGAATCGCAGTCGGCCGAGAAGATGCGGGCTGCAGATGCCGTGGCTAGCTCGGTACTTCAGCCTCCCCCAGAGCAATCAGCCTGGTTGCAAACCACTAAATGGGTCCGATACCTCCAAGGCCATGACCTCGAAGCTGCAGCTCAGCTTATCGCCCTCCCACATCCATCTTAGCCAGAACTCCCCATTGTCGCTATCCTGGACTCCTTTGATCGCTTGGTTAAGCAGGGCCGCGATTCCGTGCTACAAGAAAAAATAAATGCTTTTGACCAGCAGCGTATCAACAGCTTCCTTCGCTCCGGGTCACGCACGTCAAAGGCATCGGGTCGGCCATTAGCCCACAAGCTGAAGGAAGGCACCTACCGGAAGTACAAGAAGACTTGGAAACAGCTGCTATGTTTCGTCTTCCGGATGGTATACCTGGAACAGCAGCCAGCCTTACGCTGCCTCCTGACGAGCGCCCAATTGGCAGCCTTAGATGAGATGGCTTGCGCAGCTCGCGTATTTGTGCAACAGCAGGAACTAGAAGCCTCCGGGGAACTCGGAGGGTGCCAGATGCAGTCACAGCAACGGACGCTCGACTCGGCATGCCTTCGTTTCTGTATCGCGCTTTTCGACCACCGCTTAATGGGAGACATCTTCGATAGTGTTATTATTAGCCTCTTTGCTATCTTAGGGATCGACACGGCAAGAGAAGGCTTTCAAGAGGCTACTGCTTACACACCCCACCTTTCCGCCTTAATCAAGATTGCTCAGATGCTCGTTCTGCAGCGGGCCGTGGTTGCAGCAGAAGATGGCGAGACCGAATACCCAGCACAATTGATAAAGGCCATGCAAGACCGTTTTATAGTGTATAATAGCCGCTCACCAATCAACTGGGTTCAAAAGCTCCGGGTGTATGGGAAAAAGATCGGGGGACAGTACCACATGCCTCGGCTATATCATCTGGTCAGACGATGGCCAGAAACCCTCCCACAAGAGGTCAGCGAGCTACTGATCTACTATCTCTAGCTTGTCCTGCCTTTCTGTAAGCAGCTAGAAATGCTTGCGCTTAATTCAAAAGAGTCGGTCTCACCTTACCTATGGGCAGCAAAGGAATCAAGAGAAGCGGAAGCCAAGAAGGTAGCAAGGTTGCCTCACTAGGACAGTAGCCGGCTTAGTAACGTCTTGCAACAAGAGTCCAAAGTATGCCTGAGCACAACTGCAAACATTACTATCTAGCGTCATGCCGCTATCGCCATCTCACGGAAGCACTTGGGAGGAGCGAAGTTCAAGCGGGAGTATGGCTCGGAGCCGGCTCCAACCTAGGTGGCTGAGCAAACAGGCCATCCGGGCTATATCGCAGGCAATGTTCACGCTCGTGGTATCGAAGAAGCGCCTGGACATGTGGCATCTGCCCGTGAGGAGTATCGAGCTCTCAGCCGGACCTGGCACTCGTTCCTTGGATTTGGCGTCTACCTTGGCGTCCTACCTTCCAACAGCTTAAAGCGGCCGCGAGATGACAGCGAGGAAAAATTAAAGGAGCGTAACCCTGGTAGTCATCCAAGGGAAGCCGTTGATATTGAAGCTGAAGTTCAAAGGCGAGTAAAGCTAGAGCTTCTTAAATGAACTCAAATACATGGCAGGCGAAGCGGCATAAAACGAAACGGGTGGAGAGGTTAGTAGTTGAGCTAAGCGAGGGAACACATTCAGGATTAGGCATTGTATTTTTAGATCAGATTTAGAATATAGAAGTGAATTTAGTTATATACCTAGTCAAAAACTTTAGATTAATTACAAACATTATAAAGCGTGGAATAAATTCTTCTAAAGTTTTAATAAAGTAGTAGGGGTATATTTACAAGGCAAAGTGCGGCAATAAAAGCGCGAGTTAGCTTATTCCAACCTTTTAATAAGCGGGACGCTAAGGCCCTTACATATCTTAAAATCATATAACGGTTCCAGGTGAATCCCCAGGGAATAAGGACAGTGCTTAATCGTAAGAAGCGCTACTGTGACTTGCGCACGAATATCTGTATCTGACGGCAGCCATGAACAACGCCGCTTTGAGTATAATTTTTCTGCGTATTTAATCTGTCGGTTCTTATTTGAATTGTCCTATCTCATGTCGTCGTTCAAAAAGCAATATATGAAGGGAGTAAAGATAATGAACTGCCTAAACCGAAACGGGAAGCACAAGGAGCGTAGCCTTACTCATAATTACTGGGGTATTGGAATAATGCAGTTGTAGTTTCCTTACAACCACTTTTATGAGTCGATTTCTCCCTACTTCCACAATGTCCACAATGCCCACATGCCATACCCGCAACTCGATAACGTGGCCCAATCATTCGGACTCGGGGACTCTCGGCATGGCAATTCTCCCGCTCCGGTCATGGCCGCTCCTCTAATTACTTTGGTCCTTTGCAAGAGTGCTCACAAGGAAAAAATGAGGAGGCAATAGAGGTTATTCGGCAAGTCGGAATGATACTAAAATTAGTCCAACTCTAGTCGGTGCTCCTCGGGCATAGTTACAGCTCTAGAACGCTTCCACCAAGAATTTCATAGGCTCTCAATATAGCTATCAAGAACAGCAGTCTGCGCCTTCCGAGCCTCCCAAGGAACCTGTTTAACGAATCTCAAGAAATTGTCTGGACATCATACAACACTCCGAAGTACCTCTCTTCAATATGCCTTTTTATTCAAGCCCATGCTGAAAAACTAGCCGGTGGCAGAGTCGCTGAGAGTCTTCCTCTTAGAGTACAAGGGGTCTCGCGCGGAAGAGTGATCTCGTTCGTCACGTTAAGAGTTCACGCATTTACTCATGATTTCTGTACTCACCATTCCCTTGAACGTATTTAGAGTGGTAGTCGGTTTGATTTACAAGCACCCAGGTTTGGTAAGCACTTCATTTAACGCTCAGCTCTAATCCTTCCTTGGAGAATTCTTGCTGGAGAAAAGCTAAGCACTTCTCGTATTGTGGCAGGGCCACTTGATTTTGGTGGTTGGATGTCACGTTATCGGATGCGGCTCTGCCGAGCCTGCTTCGGTATAAGAGCCAACTTTCCTTCCATTCCTTTCAACACCACCTATCCTACAACTGACGATAATTTCTATCTAATATATTCTTTTTCCAACTCTCAAAATGACAAATCCCGCTACTCAGATTTATCTTATCTCTTGATTTGATCAAACCGTTCTTTTATATCAAGTCTACCCTTATGCCTTAAGTGCTCCCTCTCTTGTTGTGTGGTTGCTTGGGATTTGCCCCTCCACAGTATATGAAGTGAAAGCAACATCCAAAGAACTGATTGGCCCACTTAGCACATCCTTATTAATAAGAGAGCATACACATTAGATGAGAGTTAGCTTATTGATTAAACTTTAGGATTAGATAAAGTTATAATGGTATAAAGAACTCTTGGAATTATTAATAGAATCCTTAGCAAGTTTAAGATAAGCTAATTGACGTTGGTATATAGCAGCTATTTTAGTAATAGTGGACCAAGCGGGACCTTTAATATATATGTTAGTACTAGGCAATAATTAGTACAAATATAAACCCCTAACCCTAATTCAATTGTCTTCATCGTAAAATCACTTTAACGAACATGCAATCGGTAATGCTAGGCGTTATTAATCTAGATGATAATAATTAAGCAACTAATTTTATCATTTCGTTTCTTACGCCCAAATTGCTATACAAAGCTTGTCAATTCATATAGCTAATTAACGTGAATTACCTTAACAATCTTATTAATGTTAATATCAATTCCCAACGCCTTAATCGTAACAATTCAACCCTTATTTTTATTCTTCTATTACTATACAATAGCCCTTTTATCATCAGCCTAAGCCTAATAAAATGTATAACCCAATTCTTCGTTAATTAGCTCTCTTACCTTATAAATTTATACATAAATTACTTCACGCTTCCTTATTATAAGTTGCTTTTCTTTCACAATTACAATAGCATCTTAAGTTAGTCGATGCATCTCCATTAACTTATATACGCTTTAATAAAGATAATTATGCACGTGCTACCTTGCTTATATTCCTTACCAAAAAGAGACTTCATTGAAGCGTGATGGACGGAAAATAGAGTTAAGAAGAAACGACCGACCCGGCTAGCCCCGGCTGCGCAACCTCGACGACTCCCGAACACGTTCCCGGACCCTAACCCAATTGAAGCTCTGAGTGGATGTTGAGATAGGTATCTGGTACTACTTCTAGCAGGGAAGCCCTTGAGATTCTTAGGTCAAAGAGCGGACCAAATCGGATCCTAAATGTTTCCAAAGAGAATAGATCCTAAGATTCTACACGCCGGATATCGGTGTAGTCCCACTCGTATGATCTGCTGGTTGTGTTGCCCTATTTGTTACGAACACATGACAGCTGCAGCCTGAGGCTCGGTAGTACGGACTACACAGAGAACTGTAGTGGAGATCACGGGAACGGTACAGAAATTTAATACAGGATCGATCCGAAGGCTGTAGCCTACGCACTCACGGAGGACTTCAAACCTGTTACCAAGCATCCACCACCTATTGAATGGTGTTTCATTTGCAAGCCGTCCATCTGTACCTATGATTGTTATCCGGCTCCACACGAACGATAAAGGATGCTTTGGTATGCTTCATGGCATATATTGTTTTAGGCCCAGGATGAAAGCTGTGCAATTCTTCGCATGGTTTCAAAGTCGAACGGGCCGTGGAGAGGTCCAAGGACCACCGAGTTTGCTGGTGTCTCTTCCAAATGTGATCCCACGTCCTAGAGTAGTTAGTATGGCGAGGCACAGCGAAGAAGATTTCCGGTACACGAGGAAATTGATCACCGAGTCTCCACATCTCCCACCTACCGACCCACGCCTAAGAGAACAAGGTATAGAGACTTCCCCCTTGATTGATACTACTTCTGCTAACAGAATGCGTCAAATTTTTTCTTGTGAAGCAATTTAAACAAACGCAGAATAATATGCACTACTCTTGTCTACACGATCTTTATGTCTTCCAAAGCTCACCTTAATGATTATACAGCCTATCTTCGCTTCAAAGTACCACGACCACAACTCATAATTTCTAATGAGCAAAGCTGATATGCTGGACATTCAACATCGAGATATTGCATTTCTTCATTGACCAAGCACTTTCCAAGAGACTAATGGTCCGAAATAATGAAGTGAGAGGGGCGACAATACGACTTTTGGAAAACCTTCCCTTTGGCGCTGGATGGGACATGGAGGGTTTATATCCCAATATATCTGTGCTATCGGGAAGTATCACCCATTTCTAAGCCCCAAGTAGTGGCACGATCTGCCTCTTGCCCCGCACATTCCCCATACGTAAGTCTTCCACATACGTAGGGATGTTCTCCAAGCCCCCTTCCCTGATATCCAAAGGATGATTCTTAATCCTCCCCTCTTTCAAAAGTTCCTCCGCCAGTAGGAACAAACTCGCCCCGAACTTCCTGTGCTCAGGTGTACTAGGTCGTCCGTACAGACCAGGAATATTTACTGGCGCCCCCGTGATGGTAGGAGCCATCAGCCAATCCGCCCGAACATCCCTCCGCGTGTACTTAACCGGAATGGTAATGGCTTCCAGAACAACATATCTACCGCCGGAAGAACCAATGGCTTCATAGCACATCCGCATAGTCGATGCATCGGTTACGGTGTCGAAGACGAATGCTAGATTGTTTGCGGTGTAATCGCGGATGTCAGCGCCGCATGTGGGTGAACGGTAGTCAAAGCAGGCCACAGCGCCGTAGTTCTCGCACAGGGCGTTGTTCTCGGGTGAGCAGGTGACGATGGGTGTATAACCGGTGCTGTGAACGTTTGAGTAAGACATCCAAGATGCAGTTTGCCAAACTTGAATAGGACTCACATCTTCAGAAACTGGGTTGCCATGGTCCCTGTACCGGTCGCACCACCCGAAACAAGAACAAACACAGGTTTGTCCGCATTGTCTTCATCCGCGGACTTGAAGCGCCTCATGTCCAGTTCTAGGCCAGGCGCTTGAAAAAGCGCAAGTCCTGCAGTAGCAATACCAAGTCCCATCGAGCTGGCCTGCTCAAAGGACATATCGTCGGGGACATGGCAGGTCAGGTCCTCACACGCCAGTGCATACTCAGCAAAAGCTCCCGCGGTCTTGTCTGAGGCATTGAGTCCAAAGGTCACTCCGAACACGCGATCGCCCTTCTTGAACCGCGTCACGCCGTCGCCGACTCGATCGATGATGCCCGCAAAGTCGCAACCACCGATTGCGCCGGGCGTGTTCGAGTAGTCTACAGCTTTTGCGTCGTAGGGGCTCAGAGCAACTGCGTGAACTCGACAAAGCATCATGCCTGGTTTTGGGTCGGGGATGTTGAAATCGTCCGCAAGTCGGTAGCCGCCATCCTCGCCCCCCACGAGAGCTCTCATTACTGACTCGGATTTCATTGTTGGTAGGGTCTGAGGTTTAGTGCATAGATAAAGAGAATCAAGCGAATCTCAGAGTGTACAAGTCGATGGACCAGCAAGCGTGGGGTTATGCTTTATCCTCGAAAATTCGTCTCCGCTTACAGTACGTAATTCTCGAGTTTCTGTAAACACCGACAACACATCTTGGCGCTATCAATATCTGGATGATTGCCGGTCTGGAGCAGTAATTTCAAAGGGTAACCGACAGGAATGCAGGAACGCCGACCGGAGGCTCCACATCGGCCCTCCGTGATATGCAGGTTACACAGGACGAGCAATCCGAAAACCACTCGAATAGCTCCGTAGCTCCTGTTACTCACGCATTGTGTTCCACTGATCCTGCAGAACTGTGGTCCCTTGCCTTAATCGAACTTCCATACCGCTGTGTTACTTTTGTTGATGCAATTTCTACTGAAGATCCCCTTCTCGCTTAATCATCCTAGCCATACTTCTCTTGCAAGCAACCTTTTTCGCTACCTCTTACAATGTCTTGCCCTGACTGTTTTCGTGGAGGAATTTCCAAAGACGATTCCACCGGCAAATGGATCACAATCCATGGCCTCAGAACCTATGTTGCTGAACCAAAATCCGGCGTTACGCCCGAGGGCCTCATTGTCTACATCACGGATGCATTTGGTCCAGACTTTGTAAACAATCGAGTCTTATGCGACAGATACGCGAGTGGGGGATTCTTGGTCTACTGTCCAGATCTTATGAATGGTCCGTCCAACCCTAAAGCTCTTCATCTGCACCTCACTTACAGACACTCCTAGGCCGTGCTATGTCTCCCTCCGTCATCCGCTCCACGCACACACTCTTGGAGAAACAGTCCTGGATCACAACTATTTTCATCAAGCCGCTCCTCTTTCTCCAAGTCCTGTACCACGTACTCCCCTGGATGATCACATGCAGCATCGCCAAGACTGAAGCCGGAGTGATCAAGTACTTCCAGGCTCTCCGCACCTCGCCTCCGCCCTTCGAAACCAAAGACTTGAAAATCGGCACGGCTGGATTCTGCTGGGGCGGCAAACACGTCGTCACACTGGCAAAAGACGACCCAAACCACCGCGTCGTCCGGCACTCATCGCAGACTCTTTCCTCCATCTCAGAACCACTCATCGACGCCGCGTTCGTGGCGCATCCGACATTCATTAAAGTCCCGGACGATGTCGAGGCCATCAGAATTCCTATCTCGTGGGCTGTTGGTGAGGAGGATCTGCAGATGAAGGCGCAGGATGTTAGGAAAGTGAAGGACATCCTGGAGAGCAGGAAAGATGTCGAGCATGAGGTGCAGCTTCTTCCTGGTGCTAAGCATGGCTTTGCGAACCGGACTGATCCGGATGATGAGGTGGCGATGGCGGCGGCGACGAGGGCGGAGGAACAGGCCAAGTCGTGGTTTTCACGGCGGTTTTCTTGAAGGTGTGGTTTCGATACACCCGAAGTCTTGCTCAGGGAATCATCGGTGTTTTTGGGTAGTCGTGAAGCTTGGATGCTTGGATTTCGGGAATCAGATAGACACAGAGACACTGATGTTCTTAAATTCATTGAAAGCTTTTTCAAAAGCACTTATGCATGAGCGACGCTTGTAATAGAATTCTCACTCGTAGTAGTATCGACATTGTGCAATCATCCTAGGATTAGTCCTCACTCGGTACCTTTGTCGCACTGTACAATCGTTTTCTGATTCGTCAATAATGTTATATCTCCAAGGACTCACAGGGCTGGAGGGAGAAGCTCACGACGTTTGTCGATCGAAAACTCCTCTCCATTACGTTGATCATCTCAAAACACCTGACGTAAGAACTTCGAGACTGAGTGTCAAGGCAAGTTCAATGCGCATGGTTTGAACTCACGGAGGATTGATATGTACAAAGTGACTCGATCGCCCTTCTTAGCTTGAATTCAGTCCTCCTTGAATACCTGGCATCAGGCTACACTTCCATCGCATCTATGGACTACCACTGCAACCCAGACACCCCCAAGCATGGTCCACCACCAAGAAGATGATACTCATCCCGCTGCCTGTTGACTGAGATCATCACGATGGGTGAAGTTCTTACGACTGAGGAGGTCGAATATCTCCCACATTCACGAGCAGGCTTACAAGTATGTATCCACCCACCAATTGGGCCACTTGGGATACGCCTTCTCTACCAAGCAACGTGACAGCCAAATTGAATTGCTTGTCGTCAATCTTGCCGAACCCTCTGGCCAGGCTCAACGACAGCTCGTAAATGGATTCCTCTCTGTCGGATAACCCCTCGATCGGTACATGTCCCTTGCTGGCAATTTCGACTTGGGCCTGGCTCAAGCCTTGCGCTATCCCGATCTTGTGGTGAGCGTACTCGACGAATTCACTCTTCGTGACGGAGACAGCCGCTAAAATAGCTAACTCGCGCTCCTTGGTAGTGACATGTGGTAGTTTGAAGAACGCCAGTGTGTACTCGAGGTAGGGCACAAAGGTTTTTGGCGCAGATGAGAGGACACCGAACGGACCGAGGAAGTTGCCGTCGTCGTTTTTGACTTTGAACGATGCTCCGTGTAGTTCTTTGACGATGCGCTCAACTTCTGCGAAGGCTTCTGCCTTTTCGGGAGTATCTTGGACAGATGGAAATCGAGGTGGTTTCGTCGCCATGTTGGTTTTGTCCTGTTTTGTCTTGTTTGGCGGATCCTGTAGAGAAGTAGTAAACGTTGTGAAGGTGACAAAAAGGAATGAGGTAGAAATGAGATTAACCGCAAATGGAAACTTAAAGCTTGCAATATGTAGCCCAAGGCATTGTTTTGCGACTGCGGATTAATGCTCTTGGTCAGGCTATGCGGAGTCGTCGGGGCCTATCTCCGTCTCTACCGATTGTTGACGTCGGGGATCCGATCGGCTACGGAGCCTCCGACAAAAGAGGAGTGTACGTGGGACCACGCTAACGCTTCAATTCCCGGCTCTCAGCTGTGAATGAACAAAAGAGATTGATGCTTGCCTATTAAGTTTATTCTTCAAAGAATTTCGCGCAGGAGAAAAACGATGGCACAACCTTTACGCGAAGATATCGAATTCAAGACTCTCGATGGCATCACGCTGCGAGGCTGGCTGTACCCCGCCGAGAAGCGCGGACCCGGGATTATCCTTTCGGCAGGGGTACGTGATAATCGATGTCCGATTTCTGAGAAAGACCTTGACCTTTCACCTACTAATCCGCTGCACAGTTTAACATGCCTAAGGATGTAGTAGTACCAGACATTGCGGAATGGTATCGGAAGCGTGGTTTTACAGCACTCATTTTCGACACTTTCGGTATTGGTTCTAGCGACGGTGAACCGAGAAACGATGTGAGTTGTTTACATATAAGCGAGTCTAGCGGGCTTTCAAGGTTGGAACTAACAGTCGCAATAGAGCGACATGCACCGGCGAATCGATGACTTTATGGACTCAATTACGTGGTTCTCCCAGCACCCTCTGGTCGATCCGGAGAAGATTGCGGTATGGGGTCTTTGTTTCGACGGCAATATCATGCTCGCAACCGCGGCCTCAGATAGGCGGATCGCTGCTGTGGTAGCAGTGGCACCAATGATGGATACCACTGGTGATCCCGAACGCCGCGAAGCCCTCCTCGAGCTTGCATTAGCAGACCGTGCTGGAAGGATAGCTGGAGAAGAGCCCATGTATTTGCCTCTGGTCGATGAAGACGGCGTTACGGCACTTGGTCAGCCTCTAGGCAACTTCTTCTCCACAATGGAAGGCTTGAATATGCCTGTTGAGAATCGCGTCACAGCCAACACCTATATGCGATGTGTCAATTGGAACATGTTGCACCTACTACCAAAAATCAGCCCTACGCCAGTCATCATGGTCACACCTGAGCATGACCAGGTGTTTCCCGCTTCGAGGCAGAAGGAGGCATTTGATATGTTGCTGGAGCCGAAGGAGCATTGCATTCTTCTCGGGAGAAATCATTTTGATTGGATGTTTGGGGATATGGACGTTGCTTTCAATAAGCAACTTGACTTCTTGAAGAAGCACATGCAGCTTTAAAATACTTGTAACACGTTGACATGAAATGTATTACACAGCTGAGCCTTCCACCTCCAACCGGGAAGTTTCAAAATCGCACGCTTTGAGCCTTTGACCACCCTCACTTGATCATTTCGAAATACCAACTTCACTTGATGAGGTTACTGTCTGTTTCTGTCTGGTATTTCAACGATGGGATTTCATATTCTGGATCTATCTTTGAAGCATCTTCAGTCAATGTCGTAGAGCTTTGAAGTGAAGAGCGGCTTCATGAGAAATAAGCGAGACCATCCAAAATTGGTGGATGGCATAAACCTCATATTCTTGAAGTACCATCAGCCCTTCACATTGTAGACCCCTGGAAGGTTTGATGCGGCTGTAGTTCCAAATATCTTTATTTATTATGCAAGGCTACGGGGTTCCAATTTCGATTCACACTCAAGATTCTACTTCCCCCCCCTCCCCGCCCCCCCC